>Ga0265338_10000510_pt1 | contig 68748 bp, 59 predicted proteins | sample 42126metaG_FD_193579 | JGI IMG/M metagenome (GOLD analysis project Ga0265338, IMG submission 193579) | Rhizosphere microbial communities from Carex aquatilis grown in University of Washington, Seatle, WA, United States - 4-21-26 metaG | ecosystem: Host-associated > Plants > Roots > Rhizosphere...
GCCGTTAAAACCAGCGGAAATTGTCGCTGGTTACTGGCTCGGTTCCGCCTTGCGCGAATTTTACATGGGCGCGGTGCTGGCAGTCCTCGGACTGGTCATTGTGGTTCTGGCAAAATTACCGGTCACCCTGTGGCTCGGAACGCAGACTTTGATTTTGGCCACGGCACTTTTCTTTGGTTTACTCGCGTTGCTGGCCGGCATGGCATTCCAGCGGCCGCAAAGCGGCCTCGTCCTGTTGTTGCCGCTTTTTTTCTTCCAGATGTTCTCTTTCGCATTTCCCAAATTCGTCATCATTAACTTTCTGCTGCCGATTTACGGCATCGCCAATCTGTTCCAGGACCCGAACAGTCATATCAATGATTACACATTCCGCGAGTGGCACACTTGGCCGGAACTTTTCGCGCTGCCCGTGCCACCGATTCTTTTGAGCCTCGGGCTCCAGTTTCTGGTGGGAATTTTCTTCTGGCGCGCGACGGTGCGCCGGACGGCGAACCCGTTCCAACCGCTGTTGCTGCGCTGGGAAGCCATCGCGATTTTTGCCCTGCTGGTCGTCGTCCAGCAGGGCTTGGTCTGGGGAATCTGGCACGGCCAATTCGGAAACCCGATGATCATCGGTTCCCGTTACGCATCCGATAATCAATCCTTGCTCTCTATCGTACACGGTGGAACAATTTTCGTGAGCGTTTTGATCCTGGCCCTGGCCAGTCCGCTGCCCGAACGCGTGCGCGTGGAGGCGTTGCGAGCCGGACTCGGAAATCTGCGGCTGGTTTTTTCCCGCAGCGCCGTCTGGCTGGCGGTTGCGTTAAGCGGAATCGCCGCAGTTGCCTCGGCAACCCAGTTTATTTTTTCTTTCAGGATTCATGGCGCTGCCTGGGGGCTGGCGGCCGCCAATCTGCTCCTTTTCCTCCTGATGTTTTCTCTACTGCTGGAATTTTGCCGCCTCCGTTTCCAACGTCGTGCACTTGGCTTTGTCGCACTCTGGCTTTTCGTGTTGTGCGTGTTGCCGTTTATTCTGGCCGGAGTTTTTTCCAACGGAGCCCTCGCCAAGCTTTCCTTCCTGGCGCCGGGTACGATTGCGCTCGCCGGACCGGAAATCGATGACCTGAAATATCTGGTTGGATGTACTTTTATCCATCTGGGCGCCGTTGTACTGCTTTTTGTCGCATGGCAGCGGCAATGGAGATTGTTGCTTGTACCACCTACGCCTGTCCCGTCAGCAAAGTAAGCGACAAAAATTGATTTACCGTTCGCACTGCTGGTTGTAAGAACCCGTCCCCCCTCCGGAACAGTAAACCGCCGAAATCTAGCTGAGCACTGCCTCGCGCCGTTTCATCCATTCGTCGCCCAGACTGGAAAGCGTTTTGGCCTTCAACACCCGTTCCGCGAGCGGAAAGACAATGCGCTCTTCCTTGTCAAAATGTTCACGTGAACGCAGGACGGCCCGCAGCAACAATTCACGCGCCTGTTTGGCGCCGCGCGCCTTTTGTACCTCTGCCAGCCGGGAGTCAATCTCGTCATGCTCCTCGTGAAACGTCTCGCTCTGCCCGATTTGCGACAGACAATGTTCCAGCGGTTCCACCAGCAAATCGTCCTCGGTCCGGGCATGCGCGCGCATGAGGACCTCCAGCGTGGCGGCCAGCAATTTGACTTCCGCCAGCGACTTGAGGCGCGGCGCGGTGTGTTCGATGTGGTCGAACAAATTGTGAAACACCACGTGTTCCGCTACTAAAATTTTCGTGATTTTCATGGCTGCATTTGGCTCATTTTCGTCCGCATCTTAAAATCACCCCGCTGCCGCCACTGTACCAACCCTTTCTTGGCTTTTTTAAACCGGAACGACCAGGTACGGTAGTAATCGAAGCAAAAAACATATCCGGAGTTCTTCCCAGGCCGGTGGAGACGATCAAAACTCAATTTTGAACGGCAAGTCGTAACTTTCAAGATTTCCCCGACGGGCTTCTCCGCCGGAGTCTTTCAAATCGGAGCCAACCGAGTAGATGAGTTGTTTCTCAGGTGAATAACGGAACGGTTTGCCGTCAAAATCGTCAGCCGGAACTTGAGAAAAGCATTCCGGCACCAATTCAGAAAGGGATTCCGGCAATTTGCCATGGTGTATTTTGTAGATCTTTAGGGCCAATAGTAATTGGGTCGCGGCAATGTCCACGTTCTCCCGGCTTTTCCGTGATGCGAAACCCTTAAGTGAAGGCTCCATCAACGCGAATATAATATCTCCGATGGCATTACCACCGATAAGGCGTCGCCAGATCGGAGTATTGGTTTCGATGACCGGTAAATCTGTCCACGGAATTTCGCTGAACGGTTTTGAAATATTGTCACGAAGGACACGGTCTGCCTGGGCAAATTCCCTTTTTGTTTTTGTTGCGTTGAAAAGCATTTTCAAGCCGAACGAAGTTACCTTTTGATCGGAGTCGGAATTTGTCGTTGAAATTCTCCCGGCAGCGTAATTATCAAGGAGCTCACGGTCCATTTGATATTCCATCTTCAAGGCATTGGTAATGCCTTCCTTATTCGCCTTAAAATCGTTTAGTCTGTGAATCAACTCAACCAGGTCCGTTTCCGGAAGAGTGGTTTGTGGAATCATTTGTTGGATACGCCGGAGGCCGACGGCCTTAATGGCCGAGCCGACCACATAATGAATTATTAGCCCGCCCGAATTTTCCACCCGCTGACCGAATTCGATTATTTTGAAGGCGGAATCGAAGGCTTCCTTTTCATTTTTTCCACGAAATGAAGCGAAGACCCTGATGGATTCCACGCGACTGACGGCCTTCCAACCTCCCAAATATGAATATTCGTCAGCGAACGTTTTGGGTTCGGGAACGAGCAAAAAAGGCTGCCGCATGGCTTCATCAAACAAATTCAAACAATCGTGATTCTTTTCCAACACGTCGGCAGCCAACGAATCATCCCAGTTTGTGTCGTCGCTCAAATCATCCAGCTTGCGCCCTGACGATTCCGGCCAATAAAGTTCATTGGTCGCTTTTAACAAGGTCCAAAAAGCATTGCTCTCAAGCGTGACTTCAACCCTCGTTGGAATTAAATCAGAATCATTGAAGGCATTTGATTTCTGGCGGCCAGCCAACGATGAAAAAACAACGACAACCGTCAGACATACCGCCAAAATTACGGCGATCGAAACCGCAAGAATAATGAGAATTTTGAACTTTCCCATTTGCCGTACTTAACGGCAAACAGCGTCTTTTCACAACGCAAAATTTCAGGCGGTATGATTTTCCATCTTCGCACAGGCTGGCAGCCTGCCGTGTTTGCGAGCGAACGCTTGAAATATACCCACACGGCCCTTATGCTCGCCTGCTGCCAATCATGAAGAAAACATTACCTGCCCCGTCGGGCGTCCGGCCGTGAAAATTCGCAAAGCTGTCATTACCGCCGCGGGCCGCAACCAGCGGAACCTGCCGTTGCAAACGTTGGTTGACCGTGACGGCCGGTCCAAATCCGCGCTTACCATTCTGCTGGAGGAGGTGTTGCAAGCCGGCATTGAGGAAATCGGCGTGGTGATTTGTCCGGGCGACCAGGGCGCCTTTGCCGCCGCCGCCGGCCCGCACGCCAATCGCGTCCAATTCATCGAACAACCCGCGCCGCTGGGCTATGGCCATGCCGTGGCGTGTGCGCGGAAATTTACCGGCGACGAATCGTTCATGCTTTTGGTGGGCGATCACCTTTACGTCAGCAAAAACAAGAATTCGTGCGCCCGTCAACTGTTGGAGATTGCGGCTGCCGAAGCCTGTGCGGTTTCGGCGGTGCAGGCCACGCACGAAAGCAAGCTGCCCTACTACGGCGCGGTGGGCGCGCGGCGGCTGCCGGGCCGGGCCGGTCTGTATCAGGTGGATCGTGTGCTGGAAAAACCCACGCCCACGGTGGCCGAACAAAAACTCATCGTGCCCGGTTTGCGCGCCGGCCATTACCTCTGCTTTTTCGGCATGCACGTGCTGACGTCCGGGGTCATGGATATCCTGCAACAACTCGTGGCAAAAGCGGGCGATGCCGGCGGGGTGCATCTCGCCGATGCCCTGGCGAAGGTGGCGGAAAGTGAACGCTACCTTGCCTGCGAATTGCTGGGACGCCGTTACGACATCGGCGTTCAATACGGCCTGCTCACGGCCCAGATGGCGCTGGCGCTGCACGGAAAAGACCGGGACGAGGTCCTCACGCTGCTCATTGATCTGCTGGCGCAAACGTAAACAGCTTTTCGCAGTTCCAATGAACACTCAACACTCAACATTCAACTCTCAATTTTTAACGCTGCGCCGAGTAGCGTGGTTGGAGGTTCGGCGTTGGGCGTTGAATGTTGAATGTTTTCCCTCACCGTCCCGCCACATTTAGCTCATGCCTGGCAAACTCGTACAAATCATCACCTCGCCCGATCCGGCGGTGCGCAATCAATCCCTGGATGCGTTTTGCCATGCCGCCGCGTTGCCGGAGTTGCTCGCGGAATGCGCCGGACTCGAAGCGTTCCGCCGCCAAAGCGAAAATCTTTACGAGCGCGTTCGGGCATTGCTTTTCCTGTACGCCATCCACCGGTTTCACTTGCCGCTCAAACCGGGCATCGGCACGCGGACTTTGATTCCCTTCAACGGTTACACGCATTTGCTGGCGCGACGCTTTGAGGAAGCCATTGCCGCCTTTCTCAAGGTGCAAAACCACGACGGCCCGTCCGATCCCGTTTCCAGCGCTCTGGCCACGACGTACTACCGGCTGGCGATTCAAACGCTCGCCAATCAGGTCCGCAGCAGTGTGCGGTCGGTGCGCGGCAACCAATGGATGTTCCGCATGGGCCATCCTGCCGATCATCCGCTGCGCATCCGCCGGGAAATGTTGTGCCCCGGCGAGGACGGCACGTATCCGATTCTCAGGGAACGCACGCCGGTGCGCATGGACCTCACGCACTGCGGCTGGAGCGATATTTTCTTCCTCGGCATGGATTATCCCGAAGGAGCCAAGGTCCTGAACGTCTCAATTGACCTCGGCGTGCACGGACGCGACAACGGCGCGCGGCCGCCGGTGGAAACTTATTTGCGCGTGATTGACGAGCCATTGTTACGCCTGACCAGTGTTGACCTCGGTGCCACCGCGGACATCACCAGCCTCGCGGACGTGTTTGATTTCGCGAAGGATTATCTCGGCCTGCTCAAAGCCGCCATCATTGCGAGCGGCATTGTGCCGCCGGGCGTCGAAGGTTCCGGTCAGAGCCTGGCGGATTTGCTCGCCTGTGTGGTCGGCACCGGGCGCGGGCTGGAACTGGTCAGTTGTGTGAACGGCATTCCGAAAGGTTCGCGCCTCGCCGTGTCCACCAATTTGCTCGCCTCGATGATTTCGCTCGGCATGCGGGCGACCGGCCAGGCGGCCTCGCTTCACGGCGCGCTGAAGGAAGACGAACGCCGGCTGGTGCTCGCGCGCGCGATTCTCGGTGAGTGGCTGGGCGGCTCCGGCGGCGGCTGGCAGGATTCCGGGGGCGTCTGGCCCGGCATCAAACTCATCGAAGGCGTGCTGGCCGCCGAAGGCGATCCCGAATTTGGCATCAGCCGCGGACGGTTGATGCCGCAACATCGTATTTTGGATTCCGCCGAGGCTTCGCCCGCCGCACGCCGGAAATTGCAGGACAGCCTCGTACTCGTTCACGGCGGCATGGCGCAAAACGTCGGTCCCATCCTTGAAATGGTGACGGAAAAATATCTGCTGCGCTCCGGCGCCGAGTGGCAAGCGCGGTCAAGCATGCTGGCCATTCTGGATGAGGTTCTTTCCGCACTGCACCGCGAAGACGTGGCGGCGTTGGGCGGCGCCACCGCCCGGAATTTTTCCGGCCCGATTCAAACCATCATCCCCTGGGCCACTAATCTTTTCACCGAAACCCTCATCCAACGCGTGCAAGGCGAGTTTGACAAACATTTCCTCGGCTTCTGGATGCTCGGCGGCATGTCCGGCGGCGGCATGGGTTTCATTTTTGACGCCGCACACAAGGCTAAAGGGCAGGCGCGCTTGCAGGAAATCATGTCGCAGACCAAGCGCGAACTCGAACATGCCCTGCCCTTCGCCATGGAACCGGTCGTGTACAACTTCGCCATCAACGAAAAAGGCACCTGGGCGGATTTGCTCCACGGCCCATCGGCGTTGCTGCCGCTGGGTTACTACGCGCTCATCATGCCGCAATTGCTCCGGCAGGAGACCTACAAACTGCCGCCGTTGCGCCGGGCGGAACTGGATAAATTCGGCGCCGCCTGCCGCACCAAACCCGAACTGCGCGGCATGGTACAGGAACTGTTCGACCGGCTGCTGCCGCGTCTGAAGACCGACGATGCGGGCGAGGCATCGCTGCCCGCGTTGCTCGAACGTTACGGTTTCGACCGAACCCAACACGAACAAATCCGCGCCGATCTCAAAGCGGGCCGTATTGGTCTGGCGCAAAATCGTCTGCCCGTCAGCACGCAAATTCAGGACGTGACCGACGGGGACGTGTTTGATGCCACGCGCGATTTACCGAAGGAATATCGCGACGCCGGGCTGGCTGCGCTGAAGGCGGGTGAAGTTGCCGTGGTCACGCTCGCCGCCGGCGCGGGCAGCCGCTGGACGCAGGGCGCCGGCACGGTGAAGGCGTTGCATCCGTTCTGTAAACTCGGCGGGCGGCACCGCACCTTTCTGGAAGTGCACCTGGCCAAAAGCCACCGCATTGGAAAACTGGCCGGCAACCCCCTGCCCCACATCATCACCACCAGCTACGTTTCACATCAGCCGACTGAGGAATTTCTGGCGCGCGAAAAAAGTTACGGCTACGACGGCCCGCTGTTTTTGTCTGAAGGCCGCTCGGTCGGCCTGCGCCTGATTCCGATGGAACGCGACCTGCGGTTCATGTGGGAGGAATTGCCGGAACAAATTCTCGACGAACAGGCTCAAAAAGTCCGCGACAGCCTGCGTCATGCGCTCATCGAGTGGGCAAAACAGGCCGGCGAAAGCAGCGATTACACTGACAACCTGCCATTGCAATGTCTGCATCCCGTCGGCCACTGGTTTGAAATCCCGAACCTGCTCCGTAACGGCACGCTGGCCCGGTTGCTGAAAGAACGCCCGCAATTGAAGCACCTGATGCTGCACAACATTGACACCGTGGGAGCGGACGTTGACCCGGCCACGCTCGGTTTGCACTTAAAACTCGGCGGCTGCCTTTCGTTCGAAGTCATCACGCGGCGGATTGAAGATCGTGGCGGGGGTCTCGCGCGCGTGAACGGCAAAGCGCGCATCGTCGAGGGCCTGGCCATGCCGCGCGAGGAAGATGAATTTGCGTTGTCCTACTATAATTCCAACACATGCTGGATTGACGTGGAGAAAATGCTCGCGGTGTTTCAACTCGCCCGCGCCGATCTTACAGACGCGAACAAGGTGACTGACGCAGTGCGCACGCTGGCGCTGAAATTACCGACATACGTCACGCTCAAGGACGTGAAAAAACGCTGGGGTCATGGCCAGGAGGACATTTTCCCGGTGGCCCAATTTGAAAAGTTGTGGACCGACATGACCGCGCTACCGGAAATCAACTGTCAGTACATCGCTGTGCCGCGCCTGCGCGGGCAGCAGCTCAAGGACCAATCGCATCTGGACGGCTGGCTGCGCGACGGCTCGGCGGCTTACGTCGAGAGCCTCTGCGAGTGGAAATAATCTCAGAATCCAACCACGGATTCACACAAATGAACACAGATGTGGTGGGGCGAGCCTCCCCGCGAGCCGAAAAGCCCGACGCGAAGGCGAAACCGAAGTCCTGTAAGGGCGAAAGAGATTAGCCCGGGGTAAGCGAGTCAGCGAGCGCCACCCCAGGACAACGTCCACAAAATAAATTCTTTCTCTCATCCGATGGGAGAAGGTAGCCGAAGGCCGGATGAGGGTCAGGATGGGGAGACAAAGACCGTTATGAACCCATCAATTGTTTGCCGCCGCGCTCGTTCAGCGATAAAACACCCGCCATGAGCGCACTGAACAACGATCTGCTCCAAGCGATTGAACTGGCTCTGGCTGGCAAATGGGACGCCGCGCATCAATTGGTCCAGCAATACGAAAACGACGCCACCGCGGCGTGGATTCATGCCGTGCTGCACAAGATCGAGGGCGACCAGACCAACAGCCAATATTGGTATCGCCGCGCCGACCAGATGGACCGCGTCGCCGATGAACCACGCGTTGAATTGGCCGCCATCCAAGCCGAACTTCGCTCACGCGACAGCGGGTGAAACAATCAACCACGGCTTGCCGCGCCGAAGCAAAGCGAAGGCGGGATTCAATTCAACGCGAAAAATTTTGAACTGCAGAGACGCAAAGACGCAGAGATGAGAAAAGTTCTTAGTCGCAATTAATGCAACCAGTTGTTAAATCAAGCTCTGGATGAAAGTATCGTTCCAACTAGAAACACCATTCCTCTATAAATATTGCGACACAAGGGGAATTGATATTTTGCAGTCGTTGCTACTCAAAGTCACGCCTCCTATCGAGTTTAACGATCCCTTCGAGTTTATGCCCAAACTAGAGTTTCGCATCGACAAGGGCTCGTTGGCGAAACGGCTATCTTCAACCTCACTGTTGAAAACAATTTGGAGGGATTTCCCTGTTGAGACAGATTTTGAATCTTTTCGGGAGACGTATTTGCAGGAACTTAATCGGCCGAAGTCACCGCATGTAAGAAATACGATTAAGGCGCTGCAAAATGCGGCTGCTCAAGCGAGGGATGGTATCGTGTCATTCATAAGTTCCAAGTTCGCATTGGCGTGTTACTCAGAAATTCCTGACAGTTTCTTAATGTGGTCACACTACACCAAAGGACATCAGGGCATTGTGGTGTGCTTTAACTTAAAGAATCGATTTTTTGCAAAAGGTGAGAATCTGATGCCCGTTGTCTACCGTTCCGAAAGAATGAATGCCAGCTACGATCACTCGGGACTGAAATTCTTAGAACCAAACATTGTCCTCTTAAGAACGAAAAGTCCTGACTGGAGCTACGAAAAGGAATGGCGTCAACTTTTCTCAATCAGAAAGTGCAAGAAGCTGCGTTCTGAAAACGGAGCAATTTGCTATTTTCAGAGCATTCCTCCTGACGCAATTTCGTCCGTAATTCTCGGCGTGCGCTGTAAACCAGACACAGAATCAGCAGTGCATGAGTTGCTCCGCACTAAACTTCTTAAGCATGTTAAGCTAAGCCGCGCCGTGCTTCACGAGCGGGAGTTTCGTCTAAGAATCGTGAAGGCTTAAAACTTCCAATTATTAAATTCTGCGCCTCTGCGTCTCTGCGGTTTAACTTTGATAGGCTTCCATCCCCACACACGTACAGACCGGATTGCGGTCGCCATAGACGTTGTCAATGCGGCTGACCGCGGGCCAAATCCAATGCGGATTGTGGAGTGCGGATTGCGGAATGGAAAAACGCTCGGGCATTGGCTTAGATGTAGTTGTCCATACCGGCACATGAGCACACGGGATTCCGATCCCCAAATACATTGTCCACCCGACCTACATGTGGCCAAAACTTGTATTCATACAACCATTTGGCAGGAAACGCCGCCTGTTCCCGCGAATAAGGCCGGTTCCAGCTATCGGATGCCACCATGTCCGCCGTATGCGGCGCGTTTTTGAGCAAATTGTTTTTTGCGTCGGCTGAACCATTTTCCACGGCAGTCATTTCCGCATGAATGGCAATCATCGCGTCGCAAAAACGGTCGAGTTCGTATTTCGATTCGCTTTCGGTCGGCTCGACCATCATCGTGCCAGCGACGGGCCACGAAATCGTCGGCGCGTGGAAACCGTAATCCATCAGCCGCTTCGCCACGTCCTCAACGGTGACGCTCTTGAACGCGCGCAAATCGAGGATGCACTCGTGCGCCACCAGACCGTTGCGGCGGTAAAGTGTCGGGAAATAATTTTCCAGCCGTTTGGCGATGTAGTTCGCGTTGAGGATGGCAAACTTCGTCGCCTCGGTCAGGCCGTCCGCACCCATCATGGCGACATACATCCAGGAAATCGGCAGAATGCCCGCGCTGCCCCACGGCGCGCCGGCCACGGGACCAATTGGATTTTCACCGCCCAGATTCACGACCGGATGGCCGGGCAAAAAATCAACGAGATGTTCCGCCACGCCAATTGGTCCGACGCCCGGCCCGCCGCCGCCGTGCGGAATGCAAAATGTCTTGTGCAGATTTAAATGGCATACGTCCGCGCCAATGTCCGCCGGCCGACAAAGACCGACCTGTGCGTTCAGGTTCGCACCGTCCATATAAACCTGCCCGCCGCTGGCGTGAATGATTTCGCAAATCTCCTTGATGGTGGATTCAAACACACCGTGCGTGGATGGATACGTAACCATCAGGCAAGCAAGGTCTTGCTTGTGCGATTCAGCTTTGGCGCGGAGGTCGGCTACGTCAATGTTGCCGTCTTTGTCACACGCGACGGCAACGACCTTCAGTCCGGCCATGACGGCGCTGGCCGGGTTGGTGCCGTGCGCGGAGGTTGGAATCAGGCAGACGTTGCGATGTGCTTCACCGCGCGAATCGTGATACGCGCGGATGACGAGCAGGCCGGTGTATTCCCCCTGGGCGCCGGCGTTCGGCTGCAACGAGATGCCCGCGAAGCCGGTGATTTCCGCGAGCCAATCTTCGAGCTGCTGAAAGAGCGTCTGATAGCCGCGCGCCTGTTTCAACGGCGCGAACGGGTGAATATTCGCGAACTCCGGCCAGGAAATCGGAAACATTTCCGCCGCCGCGTTCAATTTCATCGTGCAGGAACCGAGCGGGATCATTGAAGCCGTCAGCGATAGGTCACGCGATTCGAGCCGCTTGATATATCGGAGCATTTCGGTTTCGCTGTGATAGCAGTTGAAAACCTTGTGAGTAAGGAAGGGTGAGGTGCGGATATGTAGAGCAGACATCCTTGCCTGCTGGTTTTCCGGGCATCCTTGCCCGGAATCCTGGGAACTGGCGGCAAGGATGCCGCCGAATCCCGCAATGCGGGACTGAGAAGCCTGCGCTACGTCGTCGACGGTGAACGGCGCGGGCTTGTCTCCGTTAAAGACCTGCCAGATTTCGGCAACGTCGGATTCGGCCGTGGTTTCATCGAGTGAAATGCCGAGCGTGTGGTCATCCATCAGCCGGAAATTCATCCGGTGTGCCTCGGCTGCTTTTAAAATATCAGTGGCGGGCTTGTCGCCGAGTGAGATGGCAATCGTGTCGAACCAGGACAGGCTTCCAGCCTGTCTCACTTCTTCTAAGTTTTCAGATTTAGATGGAGACAGGCGAGACGCCTGTCCTACGGTAAAGCCAAGTCGTTCCAAGCCAGCCGCCAGTGCGCACGTCAGTGCGTGAACACGCTCCGCAATCTTCTTCAAACCTTCCGGCCCGTGATAAACGGCGTACATCGAAGCCATGTTCGCCAGCAATGCCTGCGCGGTGCAGATGTTGCTCGTGGCCTTTTCACGGCGGATATGTTGTTCGCGGGTCTGGAGCGCGAGGCGCAACGCCGGCTTGCCACGCGAATCCCTGGAAACGCCCACGAGGCGACCGGGCATGTGGCGCTTGAATTCGTCGCGCGTGGCGAAAAACGCCGCATGCGGGCCGCCGTAACCCAGCGGCACGCCAAACCGTTGTGCGCTGCCCACGGCAACGTCGGCGCCAAACTCACCCGGCGGCTTCAGCAACGTGAGCGCCAGCAAATCGGTGGCGACGGTGACGAGCGCGCCCGTCGCATGCGCTTTTTCGACAAACGGCGCAAAGTCCTGAATCGCACCGAATGTGTCGGGGTACTGCACCAGCGCGCCAAATACTCTGTCTGTGAACTGAAAACCTTCAAGATTGCCAACCACGATTTCAATCCCCAGCGCTTTGGCGCGAGTCCGGACGACTTCGATATTTTGAGGATGGCAGGTTTCGGAAACGAAAAAGATGTTTCGTTCATCTTTGAGCGCGTGGCACATCGTCATCGCTTCCGCACAGGCGGTCGCCTCATCGAGGAGCGAGGCGTTGGCGATGGTGAGACCAGTGAGGTCAGCAGCCATCGTCTGGAAATTCAGCAGCGCTTCGAGCCGGCCCTGGGAAATCTCGGCCTGATAAGGCGTGTATTGCGTATACCAGCCGGGATTTTCCAGGACGTTGCGCTGGATGACGGCGGGCGTGATGCAATCGTAATAGCCCATGCCGATGTAAGAACGGAAAACCTGGTTCTGCGACGCGATTCCCTTCAGTTCGGCGAGGGCTTCCGGTTCGGCTTTTGCGGCGGGCAGTTGGAGCGACCGGTGCAGGCGGATGTTTTCCGGCACAGCAACAGCGATCAGTTCGTCCAGATTTTTGAAACCTAGGGGCGCGAGCATTTCGCGCGCTTCGGCGGCGTTCGGCCCGATGTGACGGCGGACAAATTGGTCGGGATGCGCGGGCAATTCAGCCGCGCCGAACGATTGATTTTTTTTTGAAGGTTCACTCACGGGTTCAGTCAAAACCATGCTGGGACAATAAGGTTCGCGCCTGGAAAAAGCGAGTTGGATTTGAAGACTTGAACAGAAGGAAACAAAGAAAACAAAGCGTTGGCTTTGAGTTTCGCACTTAACCGAAAATTACCCGACGGTCTGACGGAGATGCTGTTCTGTCCAAAATTAATTAATTTTCCCCTTGGTTTTCTTGGTTGCCTTCTGTTCATTTAAACTGCAACGCGGCGCGGACGACGCGGCATTCGCCGTAGCCGTATTTGCCGCCGAACGACTCCACGGCGCCAGTGAGATTTCCAAAACCGTATTTCTTGAAGGCAACCGCGATTTCCTGCTGCGCGTTGGCGGTAACCAATGCGTTCACGTCAACGGTCTCACCCGCGAGCATGGCTTCTTCGAAATGGGTGTAAATCGTCCCGTCCTTTACCCCGCGAATGCGCGCGATTTCCGGAACCGTTTTGCCCTGCCGGAAGAAATGCAACGTCTCGCGCACGGTGTCGGTCAGCCGCGAACGGCGCGGTATCGGAGCGGACGGCAGCACACCTGACGGGAAATCGTCCGCGAAAATCTGGCGCGGGTTCGTTTGCACATGCGCCGCGATCTCGCGCAGAAAAAAGCCACCGAACTCGCGCAACTTCCTTTCACCCACGCCGCTGATGCGCGAAAAATCCTTTTCGGTGGCCGGATAAAACCGCGCCATCTGCCGCAACGAGACGTCAGAGAAAATGATGTACGGCGGCACGGCCCGTTCGTCGGCGAGTTGTTTCCGCAGTCCACGCAATTTTTCAAACAGCGCCTCGTCACAGGCAATTTCCCCGGCCCGATGCTTGGCCGGTTCGGTCGGTGCGACCGGCCGGGTGAGGGTGATCTTCTGCCGCGATTTCAGCGCGGCGCGACCGGCGTCGGTCAGCTCGACGATGTTGAACTTCTCCGCGTTTTGGAACAGCAGGCCGAGCCGCACGAGTTCACGGCCAATCGTGCCCCACTCGGTGCGCGAATGTTCACCGCCAATGCGGTAGGTTGAAAGATTTTGATGGCCAAACTTGCGGACCTTGTCCGTATCCGCGCCGCAGAGCACCTCGATAACGTGCTGGATGCCGACGCCAAAACCGCTTTTCTCGCGGATGCGAAAGACGCACGAGAGGAATTTTTGCGCGGCCAACGTGCCGTCCCAGGTCGCGCGCGGCGCGAGGCAGTTGTCGCAGCCGCCACAACCCGGAGCGCCGAGCACCGGCTCGGCTCGTTGTGAAAGCGCATCGGTTCGCGCCGAGGCGGTGCTCGGCGCTCCAAACCTCTCTCCAAAGTAGCCCAATAGAAATTCCCGGCGGCAGGTCGCGATTTCGGCGTAATGAATCATCTGTTCCAGTTGGGCGCGGGCGATTTCACGTTCCCGCGGGTTCGGCTTTTCGTCAATGAACCGCATCTGCTTCACACGGTCGCCCGGGCTGAACAACAGCAGGCATTCCGCGGGCAGCCCATCACGGCCGGCGCGGCCGGTCTCCTGATAATAGCCTTCGATGTTCTTCGGCAGATCATGATGGATGACGAAACGCACGTTCGGCTTGTTGATGCCCATGCCGAAGGCGATGGTGGCGCAAATCACGCGCGCTTCGTCGCGAAGAAATGCCTCCTGATTTTTCGTCCGGTCGCCTGCGGCCATGCCCGCGTGATAGGGCAACGCCTTCACATCGTCGGCGGAAAGTTTGGCCGCCACGCTGTCCGCCGTTTTGCGCGCTTGAACATAAATAATTCCACTCTCCTTTGGTCGCGCGTGGACAAATGAAAGGATTTGCTCGTAAGCGCCGGACTTTGCTGCCACGCGGTAAGTCAGGTTCGGACGGTTGAAACTGGCGATATAACACGCGGGATCTTTCAGATGAAGCTGCCGGACAATGTCGCCGCGCACGCGTTCGGTGGCCGTGGCGGTGAGCGCCATCATCGGCACCGCGGGAAACCGGCCGCGCAAGGCGGAGAGCTGCCGGTATTCCGGGCGGAAGTCGTGTCCCCACTCGCTGATGCAATGGGCCTCATCAATTGCAAACAGGTTCACGTTCCATTTTTTCAAATCTTCGAGGAAGCCGGACAACATCAGCCGCTCCGGCGCGACGTAGAGCAGCCGGAATTCGCCGTTGTGCAATCCACGCAAACGCGGGCGCGATTCGCCGGCGGCGAGCGACGAATTCAAAAACGTGGCCGCCACGTCCGCCGCCTGCAGCGCATCCACCTGATCCTTCATCAGTGCGATGAGCGGCGAGACGACCACCGTGAGGCCGGGTTGCACGAGCGCGGGGAGCTGGAAGCAGAGCGATTTGCCGCCACCGGTCGGCAGCACGGCAAAAACGTCCCGGCCAGCGAGCGAGTCGTGGATGATTTCCTCCTGCAACGGACGAAAAGAACTGAAGCCGAAGAATTGTTTCAGTGGCGCGAAGAGTTGGTCGCGGCGAAGACTCACGGGCCGAGAATAAGACGCCACGCCGCGACTGGAAAGCGTAAGTTTTCAGACGGTGAACACGCGGAAAAAATGCAATTGTCCTTCACTTTTTTCCGGCACAAATTGCTGTTTAAATCACTGTTTCAACGAGTTTTCCACCACCACAACATATCCGGTTGGCGGGTAAGCACCTGCCCAACTAATGGTGTTTTTTGCCGAAAAATTCCGTAATTTGTCATTGTGTGAAAATGGCAATTTTCTTATAATTTTTGTACCTGAAATTTGACGCTCACAAACGAGCTTTCCGAATTTATTATGTCGAAAAAAGCTGAAGTGGCAGAGGTGGAAAATAAGCCGGTAACGAGTGCCGCCGAGAAGTACGACGCATCCAAAATTGACAAACTGGAAGGTCTGGAGGCGGTGCGGAAGCGGCCGGGCATGTATATCGGCGACCCCGACGAGCGCGGCTTGCATCACAGCGTGTTCGAGGTGCTCGACAATTCGATTGACGAACACCTGGCAGGTTATTGCAACAAGATCGAAGTGACGATTCACGTGGATGGCTCGGTTTCGATCCGGGACGACGGACGCGGCATTCCGGTGGATATGCACCCGAAGTGGAAGATGCCCGCCGTCGAACTGGTGCTGACGAATTTGCACGCGGGCGGCAAATTCGGCCAGGGCGCCTACAAGTATTCCGGCGGCCTGCACGGCGTCGGCGCGAAATGCGTCAATGCCCTTTCCGACTGGTTCAAGGTCGAGGTCTCGCGCGACGAAAAAGTTTATTCGATGGAATTCGAGCGCGGCAAGACGACCCAGAAACTTGAAGTCATTGGCAAATCCAAAAAAACGGGGACGCTGATCACGTTCAAACCTGACCCGACGATTTTCACCATCACCGTCGAGTTCAAATTCGACATCCTCGCCAACCGCCTGCGCGAACTGGCGTTTTTGAATCCGGGCATCGAAATCGTGCTCAAGGACGAGCGCGACGAGAAGACGGAGACATTTTTTTACCGGGACGGCATCGAGCAATTCGTCCGCCAGCTGGGCCGGAGCAAGCAGCCATTGCATCCCAAACCCATCGCAATCGCAGGCAAACGGCAAAGCAAAATTGACGGCAAGGACGAGGACGTGTTTGTGGATTGCGTGCTGCAATACACCGACAGCTACAGCGACCAGATTCTCTGCTTCGCCAATTCCATTGCCAATACCGACGGCGGCACGCATCTCACCGGCTTTCGCTCCGCACTGACCCGTGCCATCAACCAATACGCCAAGCAGAACAACCTGCTGAAGGAAAAGGACCCGACGATTTCCGGCGACGACGTGCGGGAAGGTCTGGTTTGTGTGCTGAGCGTGAAACTGCCCAACCCGCGTTTTGAGTCGCAGACCAAGGTGAAGCTGGTAAACACGGAAATTGACGGCATCGTTGCCTCCATCATCTATGACGGTTTGATGACGCACTTCGATGCGAATCCGGGGGTCGCCAAAAAAATCATTGAGAAAGGTTTGCTGGCGGCACGCGCCCGCGAGGCCGCCCGCAAGGCGCGTGAGACGGTCCGCAAAGGCGCGCTCACCGGCGGTGGCTTGCCCGGCAAGCTGGCCGATTGTTCCGACCGCGACCCGGCGAACACCGAGTTGTTCATTGTCGAGGGTGATTCCGCCGGCGGCTCGGCCAAGCAGGGACGCGACCGGAAGTTTCAGGCCATTCTGCCGATTCGCGGCAAACTCATCAACGTCGAGAAGGCGCGCCTGGACAAGGTGCTTCAGAACAACGAAATCCGCACGATGATCACGGCCGTCGGCACGGGCATCGGCGATGGCGAAGGCGAAGGTGCGTTCAACCTCGAAAAACTCCGTTACCACAAGGTCATCATCATGACGGACGCGGACGTGGACGGCTCGCACATCCGCACGCTGCTGCTGACGTTTTTCTACCGGCAGATGCCGGCGCTGGTCAGACAGGGCTTCGTCTATATTGCGCAGCCGCCGCTTTACCAGATCGCCCGCAAGAAACGCGTGGACTACGTCGAAGACGACGCGAAGCTGAACAAGATTTTGATCGAACTGGGCACGGAAGAAGTACGGCTGAAGAACCTTTCCGACAAAAAGGAGCTTTCCCAGAAGCAACTGGCGGAAATTCTGGAATTGCTCGAGTCGCTCGACAAATACGCCAACGCCTTGAAGCGCCACGGCGGCGACTTCGCGGAATACGTCGAGCATCGTCAGAAAAAGACCGGGGACCTGCCGAAACACCTGGTCAAGGTGCGCGACGGCAACGACGAGACGGTGCTTTACTTCCACACCGAGGAGGAACTGGCGCAGTTCGGCGCGAAGAACGCGGACTTGAAATTATTTGGCGGCGAAGAGGAAGGCGACACGACCTCGTTTGTCGAAAAATCGAAGAACGGTTCGACGCGCCGGGCGCGGCACGTGGAATTGCACGAAAGCAAGGCCATCGTGGAACTGCTGGCGAAACTCGACAAGAAAGGTTTCAGTGTCGAACACTATGCCGGGCAGGACAAGCCGCTGTTTGAAATCTGCGAGGGCGAAGGCGACCGGGAAACCGTCAAACCGCTGTTCTCCATCCCGGAAATCCTCACGGCGGTCAAGGAAATCGGCCGGCGCGGCCTGTCCATCAAACGCTTCAAAGGCCTCGGCGAAATGAATGCGAAGGAACTGTTTGAAACAACGATGGATCCGGTGCGGCGAAAATTGTTGCGCGTGGATCTCACCGACGCCGTCGAGGCCGAGGAAATGTTCACCAAGCTGATGGGCGAGGAAGTGGAACCGCGCCGCCAGTTCATCGAGGACAACGCGCTTAACGTGCGGAACCTCGATATTTAATTTCGTTTGCGGGAAATTTTTATGGCTGACTCCAAACCATCCAGTGATTTGCCGGTGATCAATACGCCGTTGTTCGCCTCGGGTGAAAAAATTGCCAAGGTCAATGTGGCCGAGGAAATCAAGAACTCGTTTCTGGATTACTCCATGTCGGTGATCATCTCCCGCGCCCTGCCCGATGCGCGCGACGGTCTCAAACCCTCGCAACGCCGCATTCTGCTGGCGATGCACGACCTCTCGTTGTTTCCGAACCGCCAGCATCGCAAGTGCGCCAAGATTTGCGGCGATACGAGCGGCAACTACCATCCGCACGGCGAGGCGGTGATTTATCCAACGCTCGTCCACATGGCACAGCCGTGGTCGATGCGCGAACGGCTCGTGGACGGCCAGGGCAATTTCGGTTCCGTGGAAGGCGATCCGCCCGCCGCCATGCGTTATACCGAGGCGCGCATGACCCACCTCGGCGCCGCGTTGATGGAGGACATGGACCAGGACACGGTGGATTTCGTGCCCAATTACGACGAAACCCGCACCGAGCCGACCGTTTTCCCCGCCGCGTTTCCCAATCTGCTCGTCAACGGCGGCACCGGCATCGCCGTCGGCATGGCCACGAATATTGCGCCGCACAACCTTGGTGAAATCATTGACGGCATCTGTGCCCAGATTGACGATCCGGAAATCTCGGTCAAGGGCCTGATGAAATTCGTCAAGGGCCCGGATTTCCCGACCGGCTGCATGGTCTGCGGGCTGGAGGTCATCAAGGAATATTTCACCACGGGCCGCGGCAGCATCAAGGTCCGCGGCAAGGTCGGCATCGAACAGCTCAAGGGCGGACGCGAGCAAATCGTCATCACGGAAATCCCCTACAACGTCAATCGCGCGGTGCTCGTCGAGCGCGTTGCCGAACTCGTCAATGAAAAGGTCACGGGCTTCACCGACATCACCGCCATCCGTGATGAATCGGACGAAAACACGCGCGTGGTGGTCGAACTCAAGCGCGATGCGATTCCGAAGGTCGTCATCAACAATCTCTACAAACAGACGGCGCTGGAGACGAGTTTTGCCGTCAACATGCTGGCCATTGACCACGGCCGGCCTAAAACGCTCGGGCTGAAGGAGCTCATCAATTGCTACATTGAGCACCGGCGTGAAGTCGTTTTGCGCCGCACGCGGTTTCAGTTGCAGAAGGCCGAGGAACGCGCAGAAATTCTGGAGGGCTATCTTTGCGCGTTGTCGAACCTCGACGAGTTCATTCGCATCATCCGCGGCAGTAAAAACCGCGACGAGGCCCGCATCAAGCTGCTCGCCTTCGAGTGGACGCAAAAACAGGTTGAACGCTGGGGCATTCTGATCCGCAACGAGGAACGCCTGACCAAGGGCCGCTACGCGCTGACCGAGCGGCAGGTGGACGCGATTCTGGAGTTGCGCCTCTACCAGTTGACCGGCCTGGAAATTGACAAGGTCGAGGGCGAATACAAGGAACTGCTTGAGCGCATCAAGGATTTGATGGACATCCTGGCCAAGGAAGCACGCGTGTTGACCATCATCAAGACCGAACTGAAGGCCATCAAGGAAAAGTATGCCACGCCGCGCCTGACCGACCTCGTGCCCGATGAAGGCGAAATCAACATCGAAGACCTCATCGCCAACGAAGGCGTCATCATCACGCTCACGCATAACGGCCTTATCAAGCGCACGAACGTTTCAAGCTATCGCGCCCAGCGCCGTGGCGGCAAGGGCGTCATCGGCATGACCACCCGGGAAAGCGCCACCGACGAGGATAAGGATTTTATCGAACACCTGTTCACCGCGAGCACGCACGATTACCTGATGTTCTTCACGAACACCGGCCGCGTGTATGTCGAGCGGGTGCATGAAATCCCCGACATGGGCCGCGCCGCCAAGGGGCGCAGCATTGCCAATTTACTGGAATTGAAGGCGGGCGAAACGATCGCCGCGCTGATTCGCGTTTTGTCCAAAACCAATGCCAACAAGGAAGATGTGACGTGGGAACAGCCGGGCTTTGTGTTTTTCGCGACCAAACAGGGCACGGTCAAGAAGACGGCGCTCGCCGACTTCGCCAACGTCCGCAAAGGCGGCATCATCGCCATCGGCATTGATCCAAGCGACACGTTGATTGAGGTGAAACTCACGACCGGCCAGAACGAGGTCGTGCTCATCACCCACGACGGCATGAGCATCCGCTTCAACGAGGAGGACGCCCGCCCGATGGGCCGTCCCGCCGGCGGCGTGCGCGGCATCAATTTGTCCAAAGGCGACGAAGTGGTCGCGCTGGCCATTGTCGTGCCGGACGCGAAATTGCTGGTGGCCGGAGAACACGGCATCGGCAAGCGCACGGACTTCGAGGAATACCGCGGCCAATCGCGCGGCGGCAAGGGCATCATCACGATGAAGACCACCGAGAAAACCGGTGGCGTGGTGGGCGCATTGACCGTGCACGACAATGACGAGATCATGCTCATCACTTTCAAGGGACAAATGGTTCGCATTTCCGTCAATGGCATCCGCGAAGCCGGCCGCAACACGCAGGGCGTGAAGCTGATTGAATTGGAATCCGGCGACAAACTTCAAGCCATCGCCTCGGTCATCGGCGAAGACAAGGAAGACGCCGCCGTTGATACCGGACCGGAAAAATAATTTTCCATTGAACAGCGCTTGCCTGTCGGTGGTTTTCAGTTAGAATAAACACATCCGATTTGTTTCGGAGGTTGCAAGAAGTTACATCTTCTGCCGATCGGTTCCTCGTTCGACACAAATTATCGGCAAGAAGAACAATGAAAAAGCAGATCCTGATTGTATTGCTTCTGGTTGTCTTGATCACGTGTGGTCATGCCAGCGACGCCAACCAAACCGTAGTGGTGCCGGGCAATGGTCCGGCCGAGTTCAGCAACAACGCCTTGTCATTTTTGGCGGCGGCGACGAGTGACAGTCACACCACCCAGGGCACCCTCCCCAGCGACGTGGTCGTAACCAATATCTCAACCAACCAACCGGTTTGGGAGAGCCGGATTGCCCTCGGCCTCACCGCCACCGCCGGCAACAGCGACAGCGCGCTGGCCACGGGCAATTTCCAGACGCACAAAAAGATGCCGTGGGATGAGTGGGCGTTGGGTCTGGAGGGGACCTACGGCGAAGTGAGCTCCGTGAAAAACAACGAAATCCTCCATGGTTTTATCCAATATAATCACCTGTTCAGCGAACGCTGGTACGGTTACGCGCGCGCCGACGCATTGCATGACGGCATTGCGGACGTGACTTACCGGTTCACGTTCAGCCCCGGTGTCGGTTATTACTTCATCAAAAACGAGCAAACGTCGCTGGCGGGTGAAATCGGCCCGGCCGTCCTCTATGAAAAACTGGATGGCGGATACCACCTTTATCCATCGCTGCGCCTGGCCGAGCGCTTTGAGCACAAATTTGACGGACACGCCCGCCTTTGGGAGAGCGTGGAGTACCTGCCGCCCTTCACCAGCCCGCGGGATTTCCTCGTCAATGCCGAAATCGGCCTGGAGACCCCGCTCACCAAATATTTCAGCCTGCAAACCTACGTGCAGGACAATTATGCCAACCACCCCGCGCCGGGACGCAAGGCCAACGATGTAAAACTGGTCAGCGCGCTGGCCATCAAATTTTAAGGCGCCACCCGCTCCAGCTTCCACGAATGGTCCGGCTGCCGGGTGTAGCGAAAACGGTCGTGCAACCGGCTGGGCCGGCCCTGCCAGAACTCAATCCATTCCGGTTTCAAGACAAAACCGCCCCAATTTGGTGGCAACGGAACATCGTCGCCCGGAAAACGGGTCGCCATTTCGTTCCATTTCTTTTCCAAGGCCGGGCGATCGGCAACCACGTCGTATTGGTTCGAAGCCCAGGCCGCGAGCCGGCTGCCCCGCGGACGGCTCTTGAAATATGCCTCCGATTCTTCGTGTGATAATTTGCTCACCGCGCCTCCAATACAAACCTGTCGTTCTGAATCCGCCCAATAGAACGTCAGCGCCGCGTGGGGATTATCAGTCAGTTCGCGGCCTTTGCGGCTGTCGTAATTCGTGTAGAACACAAAACCGCGTTCGTCCACGCCCTTGAGCAAAACCGTGCGCACCGAAGGCCGGCCAGCCCGGTCGGCTGTAGCCAGCATCATCGCGGTCGGGTCCGCCGGCGCATGACCGAGCACCGCGTGCCAGAGTTTGAACAGGGCAATGCCGATTTTGCGCCAGCGGCCGCCGGACAATTCACCCGCCGCCTGCGTGAACCAATTTTGAAATTGCGCCACCGGATCGGCATCCAAATCCGCGCGCCGCAAACTGCCCTGCGAGTATTCCCGTCTGATGTCTGCCACGCCCATAATCGCGCGAACCTTACAACGGCGCGGACTGCGGAGCGAATCAATTTTGCCAGTTCAGCCCGGCGGGTCGCTCCTGGAACGTCGTTGGCGATTAGTCTTCGTGATATAATTGAATGGACTTTTGACCCGTTTTCACGACCCTGTTTCCACCATGTTTTCGCTTCAAATGCTCTTCGGGAAGGCCGACCGGTTTTATCAACTGCTGGAAGACGCGGCGACGGAAGCCCACGAAAGCGTCCGGCTGGTCATTACCATGATCAAGGCGCCGGACTCCGCCAAGGGCCTGGATGATCTCGCGCTCACACGGCGCAAGGAGAAAAAGATTGCCGAACAAATCACCGCCGAACTGGTGAAAACATTCGTGACCGGCCTGGAACGCGAGGACATCGAGGCCCTGTCGTTGGCGCTGCGAAAAATTCCCAAGACGGTTGAGAAGCTGGCGGAACGCATCAATATTGGACGCCAGCACATCCAGGGCGTGGATTTTACGCGCCAGATTGAAATCCTGGAACAGGCCACCGACGTGGTGCTCGCCATGGTGAAACAACTTCGCGACCTGAAGCATCTGGAAAAAATCCACGAACTGAACACCAAGCTGCAATATCTCGAAGGCGAGGCGGATAAGTTGATGATGGACCTGCTGAAAGACCTCTACAGCGGGCGCCACGATTCCGTGAAAGCCATGGTCATCCGCGATCTTTATGAACTGATGGAGAAGGCCATTGACCGTTGCCGTGACGCCGGCAACGTGGTCATGCACATCCTGCTGAAAAATTCCTGAGCCGCACGATGACCCTCATCTTTCTCGTCATCCTCGCGGCGCTGGTGTTTACCTACATCAACGGCTTCCATGACACGGCCAATTCCATCGCCACCGTCGTCGCCACCAAAGTATTGACGCCGCGTCAGGCGGTGATGCTGGCCGCCGTCACCAATCTGGTCGGCGCGTTTGCGGGCACCGCCGTCGCCTCCACCATCGCTTCGGGATTGGTGGACCCGAAAATCGCCACGTCCGAAGTTTTGATCTGCGCCCTGGTCGCCGCCATCATCTGGAACCTGCTGACCTGGTGGTTCGGGATGCCGTCGAGCTCGTCCCACGCGCTCGTCGGCGGCTTGTGCGGCGCGTGCCTGGCCGCCGCGCACAACAACTGGCACGCCCTGGTCTGGTCGATCCCCGATCCTGAACATTGGTGGTTGAGCAAAGGCCTGCTTTGGAAAGTCGTCGTGCCCATGGTCACGTCGCCCATCTGTGGATTGGTCTTCGGTTTTCTGCTCATGGGCTCGCTGTATTTTCTGCTGCGCAACTGGCGCACGGCCACCGTCAACAAGACCTTTGGCAAGCTGCAACTCTTAAGCTCGGCCTACATGGGGTTCAGCCACGGCACCAACGATGCGCAAAAAACCATGGGCATCATCGCATTGGCATTGTTGACCGGCACCAGCAGCGGCTTGTTTGCACATCTTCCCGGCTGGCTGTCGTTTTTGCGCACGGCTGAACCGGCGCCAGGACATCCATTGGAAATTGCCGCCTGGATCAAAGTCCTGTGCGCGCTGACCATGTGCGCCGGCACCGCCGTGGGCGGCTGGCGCATCATCAAGACCCTCGGCCATAAAATGGTGCGCCTGCATCCCGTGCACGGTTTCGCCGCCGAAACCACCGCCGCCACCATCCTGGTCACCGCCGCGCATTTCGGCATGCCCGTCTCCACCACCCACGCCGTCACCACCTCCATTATGGGCGTCGGCTGCGCGAAAGGATTCAATCACCTCAAGTTCGACGTGGTTGAACGCATCCTCTGGGCGTGGGTCATGACGCTGCCCGCCAGCGGGGGTGTGGCTTATCTGCTGGTCAAACTGGCCCAGGCCACCGGCTGGATTCATTGAATCGGCCAGAATCACGTCGTAGGACAGGCGTCGCGCCTGTCTCTGACTTTTGGTAGGGCCGAGCTGCTGCTCGGCCTCGGCGGCGCGGCAGCGCCGCCCTACCGCGCCGAAATTTCCAGCATGCGCTCAATCGGCAACCGGGCGCGCTTCAGGATTTCCGCCGGCAATTCGACGCGCGGCGCGAGCTTTTTCATGCAGTCGCGCACCTTTTCCAGCGTGTTTAACTTCATGTATTTGCACTCGCTGCACCGGCAGTGGTCCGACGGCAACCGCATCACGTCAAAGACCGGCGCACAGAGGAATTCCTTGCCCGGACATTCCTTCTGCATTCGATGGATGATGCCCGATTCTGTCACGACGACGAACCGTTTGGCCGGGCTCGTTTTGCACCAGGAAATCATCCGCTCCGTCGAACAAACCGCGTCGGCGAGGTCGCGCACCTCGCGCAGGCTTTCAGGATGGACCACCACTTTCGCATCGGGGAATTTCTCGCGCAACTGGAGCACCTGGTCGCGGCGGAACTCGACGTGCGCGTAACAATTGCCCTGCCACAACGTCATCGGCCGGCCGGTCTGTTCCATCACCCATTGGCCCAGGTTTTCATCCGGGACGAACAGAATGTCCTTGTCCTTCGGCGCGGCCTGAACGATTTTCACCGCATTGCCGCTGGTGCAAATCACGTCGGTCAGGGCCTTCACCGCCGCGCTGCAATTGATGTAGGCAATGGTCCAGAAATTCGGATTGGTCTTCTGCAATTCGGCCAGCTTGTCCGCCGGACAACTTTCTTCCAGTGAACAGCCCGCGTCCTTGTCCGGCAGCACAACGATTTTGTTCGGATTCAAAATCTTCGCCGTCTCGGCCATGAAATGCACGCCGCAGAACACGATCACGTCCGCGCTGGTCTTGGCCGCCTGCTGCGACAGGCCGAGCGAATCGCCGACGTAATCCGCCACGTCCTGGATTTCCGGCACCTGATAATTGTGGGCGAGGATGACGGCGTTGAGCTGCTTTTTGAGCGCAAAAATCTCCTTCGCCAGCGGCTCGAATCGCGATGGCGACATCGCCGGGCGAACTTGCAGGTCGTCCATGGCCAAGGCGGGACTGTCAGCAACATCAATCATGGAAGGAAGTTACCGCCACGAATCGGTGGCGTCAATAAAGGCAAACCAACTTAACCACGGATCCCGCAATGCGGGACGGATGGACACGGATTCCCAAAAAGGTAGGAGTCGAGGTAACGAGACCACTATTTTAATTCCGAATTTGAAATGAGACTCCTTACGTCGTCTCCTACAATTTTTAATACACCAGCACCAGTACGGGTGCTTTTTTTGGTGGGGCGAGCAGCCTGTCCCGCCCTGCGGTGATCCCCGCGAGCCGCAATGCAGTGTCGGCGCAATGCGCCGATTTCGAGCTACGGGCACGACGCTACAGCAAATTGGGGACGCCGACACGGCATCCCTCCCAAACAAAGACGAAACCTTGATTACTTGCGACAGCGGATGAGCAAGCTGATGATGCTTAGCCCGGCTAGCACCAGTACCGACGGTTCGGGTACAAGCGTTAAGAGAAAACCATGTGGGTTTCTAGCATTACTGTAATCAGTACCAACCAGATTGTTATCGGAGATGCCAAAAACCACCGAATCACCCAGCAATGAGTCATCCAAAGTCGTCCAACTTGAGCCGTTGTAGAGAAAACGATGAGCGGGTGAATCGCTATCCCAATACAAACCTATGATGTTATCGCCAGAGATGCCTAAAACTTCTGTCCCATTTTGACCGAATCCACCGAGCGGATCATCCAGTGTTGTCCAACTAGAACCATTGTATAGAAAGCCGTGACTGACCCAATTGGCATCGTAGTAATAGCCAACAATATTATTGCCGGAAATGCCACGGGCCGTCGTAGACTCGGCAGATGGATAATCCAGTGTCGTCCAACTGGAACCATTGTAAAGAAAACCGTGAGTGTTGGCAGCGTCATCGTAATAATAACCGACAATGTTGTTGCCAGAGATGCCTATCGCGAATGTACCTTGCGCACCAAGCGGATCATTCAATGTCGTCCAACCGGACCCATCGTAAAGAAAACCATGAGCCATATAATTAGCATCCTCATAATACCCAACGATGTTATTTCCGGATATACCATGCGCATACGTTTGGCCGCTATGGGCCAATGGATCATCCAGTGTCGCCCAAGTGGAACCATTATAGAGAAAACCATGATAGTTATTGGCATCTTGAAAACAACCAACGATGTTGTTGCCGGAGATGCCAAAGGCGTACGTGCCGTAACGGGCGGATGGATCATAAAGCGTGGTGTAGGTGTATTGGGCTTGGGCCGTAATGGATGTGACGACCAACATGGCTAAACCCAGCGCCACGCTTCTCTGCTCGTGTACAATAGTCTGATGCAACCACAGCAGTATATTCAATAGCCTAATTATTCGTCAAGCCTCGTTTTGCCGAATGCGGTTTGAAAAATTTGATAACTGCAATTGCCTCCATCGGCCCTGCTGCAAATCATCCAGCCAGAAATTGCCAATGCGCACGCGAATCGGCGTCCCTCACCTTGAATCAACGGCGTTGCAGTCCGGCTTCCCGCCATTCCTTGAGTTTGGTTCTGGCAAGTTGGATTTGTTCCGGGCTGAAAGCGGAATTGGCCTCGATCTGCCGAACGATTTTTTCAGCCCGCTTGACATTGCCGCAATGTTGACCGTGCACTTCGGCCAGCTTCAACCATAAATTAAAATTCTGCGGTTCATCTTTGGTTTTTTGTTCCAAAATTTCAATGGCCGTACCGAAGTACCCATGGGCGACCAGTCCGTCAATGGATTCGGGTTGAACTTCAACGACAACTTCTTTCGGCCTGGGATTCGTCCATTCATCAATTGAGCGGCGGGCGAATTCGTTATGGGCGCGGGCGATGTTGGGTTGCTGTTCGAGGGACCGGAGCACTTCGCTGGCTTTGTCGCTGCGACGCATGTCCTGGGCATACAGCCGCATCAACATGAGAGCCGCGTCCACATTTGATGGGTTTTTCATCAGGAGTGAATTGAGCAGGACTTCGGCCTCATTTAATTTTCCTTGTGAACGCAAGTGATCAGCTTCGGCCAATGGTCTGGGTTTTTTAACGCGGTCCGGTTTGACACCGAGGTGTTCCAGGATGGTTTCCAACGCCTGAACGCTGACCTCCCTGGATTCTTTGAGCCTTTGGCACAGCTGAATAGCCTCTTCCTTCCGGCCATCCTTAATCAGGCTGGCAATCGTATCCAAATCACGACGGCTTCGGTGCGGATCAAATTCCCGATGATCTTCAGGATCAAACAGCCAGTGAAACCCATGAGCAACCAGTTCGCTGATGCAGCCACACCAGATTATGGCAAGCGGCAGCATAAACATCAGATACACTATTCCGCCCCCTGCATCGTTGTAGCGCCAATATCGCCACAAACCCCAAAAGGCCAATTCCACCAGGAACAGACTTATGCCGCAGCGAATGGCCCGACGAATAAAATCTTCCCGTTCACTCGCACCCGTCACTTTTGTGTCATAACCGCTCAGCCACCAGGACGCCGCGGCGGCGAGCGTCAATACGACAATGTTCGCAATGAAAAACAGCATGACGAGCGTGGTCGACGGAAAACCCGGTAACTTAAATCATTACCCCATCAATCTGCCAAAAACCGGCGTTCTTCAGTCGAAACCACCTTCCACTCGCCTGCAGCAAGTGTGCCAAGTTTTAATCCGCCGATGCGCACGCGCAGCAATCGCAATGTTGGATGGCCGATGGCGGCGGTCATGCGACGCACCTGGCGGTTTTTGCCTTCAATCAATTCCAGACCAATCCAGCAATCGGGCACGTTTTTGCGGAAACGGATGGGCGGATTTCTGGCAGGGACGGCGCGCTGCGCCGTCCGGTCATCACAGCGCGATGACCCTACCTTCGGTTGCGGCTCCAGAATCCACGCGTGACACGGCAACGTTTTCCGGCCTTGAATGGAAACGCCGCGCTCCAATTTTTTCAGCGCCGACGGCGTCGGGATGCGTTCCACCTGCGTCCAATATTCGCGTTCGTGCGCCTGGCGCGGATGCAGCAGGCGTTCGTTCCATTCCGGCTCGTCGCTCAATAGCAGCAGGCCCTCGGAATCCGCATCGAGCCGGCCAATCGGATAAACGCTTTTTGGAAAACTGAATCCCGCCAGCGGGCGGTTCGCCGAGCCGTCGCTGGTGAATTGCGAAAGCACACCGTAAGGTTTGTGGAAGGCAATGAGCATGTGGCAAAATACAGCGACCGAGTCAGTGGAATTCAGTCGCCGTCACGCGGTTATTTCATTGCGTGGGCCGGGTGGCCCTTTCCTGGAGCCAGGCGACGTCAGGATTGTTGGGCGAGGCGAATTGGTCGCTGACGTAACCTTCGGGCACCAGCGGTGGCATGGTGCGACCATCGCGCCAGGGGCGAATTTCGGCGTGACCGTCGGCAAACGAAAAACCACACGCATGACCATGATAAAACCCGGGTAAATCAAAGAACCCGTAGCTGGCTGGCTGATCGGGCCAGCCGGCCATGTCGGCGGCAAAATTTCCCATGTCAATACTGTCCTGGCGCATATCGAGAAACACAAAAATGTGGGAGGGACCGGGATTGAACAACTCGGACTGTTTTCTGTAAATTTTGAAGTTACCCCAACTCCATCCACCAAAGGTGGCGCCGAAGCCACCCAGATAAACATTCATGGACATGCTGCGCACACGCGGTTTGGATTGCCCACCCACCACCACGAACGAAGTGTCCGCGGGGCATTTCCAAATGGTAAGATTATTGCCGCAATAAGGCCACATCGGACTGCGCTCAATGGTGAGCGAAGGGTCCCAGTTCGATTGGTTTGCGGGATTAAAGTTAAGCGTGCCGGTAATCCATGCGAGACTGAAGGTCGGCGGGTTAGTCGGGTCTTCGCTGGCAAACAGCAACTCGTCCTGGTGGTCATCCGAATACATCCGCCAGGCAATGCATAATTGCCGGTGATTACCCATGCATTGGATTCCCCGTGCCTTCAGCTTCGCCTCGGCCAACGCCGGCAACAACAGGGCGGCCAGAATCGCAATGATGGCAATCACGACGAGGAGTTCAATCAACGTAAAGCCGCCCGGGAACGGCAGGCGGGTTGAGGAAAGCCGGAAACTGGACATTGCTCGGCTCATGCTTATCGCCATTATACCCCGATAACCCGGTTGTGCAACTTGCCGGCGCCTGGCACAACGTGAAACGCCGATTGGAATCTCCGCAAAACCGGACTGCGCCGGTATTCGGAACGCCGAGCACCGCCTCGGCCCGTTGGGAAAATCTGTCCCTTCGTGCCGAGACGGCGCTCGGCGCTCCAGTTTTGCAGAGATTTCTGATTCTGTTGCCACAGATTTTCCCTGCGTTAGACTGTCGGTGTGATTCGCAACATCATTTTCGACTGGTCGGGCACGCTCGTGGACGATTTGCCGGCCGTCTGGAAGGCAACTAATTTTGTTCTCGCCCGGGCCGACCGCCCCGAAATGACCCTGGAGGAATTTCGCGCGGAATTTTCCCTGCCCTTCACGAATTTTTATGACCGCCACACACCGCATGTGCCGCTGCCGCAACTGGAGGACTGGTTCCACAGCCATTACCGCGAGATTCAGGATTCGGTTTTGGAACTGCCGTATGCGCGCGATTTTCTTGAATTCTGCCGCGCCCGCCGCCTGCGCACGTTCGTGTTGAGCACCATTCACCCCGATCATTTTTTGATCCAAAGCCGGGTGACCGGCTTCGATGCTTTTCTCGACCGGCCTTACACCGGCGTTTTGGACAAACGGAAAAAAATCCACGAAATCCTCGCCGAGAACCAGCTCATGCCGGACGAAACGCTGTTCATCGGCGACATGCAGCATGACATCGAGACCGCCAAACACGGCGGCATTCATTCCTGTGCGGTGCTCACCGGCTACAACACGCTGGAACAATTGCGCGCGGTGAGGCCGGACCTGATCGTCGAACATCTCGGTGAATTGCGCCACGTTTTGGAACAGAACGATCTGCGTCTGAAGCCGGAGATGGAAACATTTGAGGAAATTCATCCACCGCTGGCCACTGTCGGCGCGCTCATTTTCAACGCCGCGGGCGAAGTGCTGATGATTCGCACGCACAAATGGTCGAATCTCTGGGGCATTCCCGGCGGCAAAATCAAATGGGGCGAGCCGTCGGTGGACGCACTCCGCCGCGAAATCCAGGAGGAGACCGGACTCGACGTGACGGACATCGAGTTCGTGCTCGTGCAGGATTGCATCCACTCAAAGGAATTTTATCGCGACGCGCATTTTGTCCTGCTGAACTACACCTGCTGTTGCGTGGGCAAGCCGGCGGTGAAACTTAACGACGAAGCGCGGGAATCCCGCTGGGTCACCGCCGTCGAGGCATTGAAGATGCCGCTCAACACGCCGACACGGATTTTGCTGGAAGCGGTGATGGAAAAGCGCGCCGGAGGGACGAGCTATGCGAGTCCCTGATTCCATACCATCACGGGACTCGTGTAACTCGTCCCTCCGATCGATGAAATGAATTCCAAAATTTCCATCATTGACCTCGAAGTGTTTTATCGCGTCGGCGTGCCGGAGGCGGAACGCGTCAAACCCCAGCGTTTGCTGCTGACAGTGGAAATGGATTTTGACTTTTCGGCGGCGGCGAGGAGCGATGACATCCGTAACACGATCGATTATTTCGCCGTCAGCCAGCGGCTCTTGAAATTCGGCGATGGGCGGAGTTGGAAACTGATTGAAAAACTGGCCGCCGATATTGCGGATATGGTCGTGTCCGAGTTCAAACCGCAAAGCGTCATGGTCGAGGTCAAAAAAATCCCGATTCCGCAGGCGCGGCACGTGTCAGTCACCGTCACCAGAAAATTGTAGCAGCCGGGGTCACAAGGCTCAGGCTTGTTTCAACTTCCCTTTTTTTCTTTATTTAGAGCCTCCTTACGTCGGCTCCTACGGAACGGATGAGGCAAATTTCTGACCGTCCATCGTCCGCAACTCCCAATCGTTTGGACGCGTGAGAATGGTCACCGCCCCGGCCGTGCGCGTGTAAATCACCGGCACATTGAGTCCCGCCAGACGTTCTTTTAGTTCGGAACTTGCGCGCCGCGTCGCCGGAAATTCCGAATCCGCAATCACAATGACCCTGGGCTGAATCGCCTCGATCAGCGCGTCGCCCAGCGGTTCACCTTCGTTCGGCAGTCCGGCAACCACGATGTCCGCGTGCAAATCGTTGGTGCGCGCAAGCAAGGCGTTTTGACCGTCACGCCCCAAATCGGACAGCAGCAGGATTTTCGCACTGGAATAATCACCGAGCAAAACGAGAGCATTGTCGTCCGCGCGCGGGAAATTATTTATGACACCGGGGTGCAACACCTGCCAACGGCCCGCGGTATCGGCGTAGTTGAGAATCTTGTGCCGGGCTGGCGGCTTTTCAAACTCGGAAACGGCGGTGCGATAAGCCGCCGAACGGAATCTTGCGGGACTGGTCCAAAGTTCGCCGACGCCAAAAAGCTGGTCGAGTTGTTCCGCACCACCGCAATTTTTCAGGTCGCCGTGGGTCAAAATCAAACGCGGAATCAGATTCACGCCCTGTCCGCGGAGAAATGGTTTGAGCGTGAACCCGACGGCGCTGTCATTGCCGCAATCTACCAGCCAGTCGTTCTTTCTGCCCGGCGCGTCCACCAACACCGAATGACCGCCGTTGAGCGGCAGAACGGTCAGTTTGATTGCATCGTGTGTGCTTTGCCAATGCCAGACGTAACCAGCGGAGATCAGAACCAGCACCGCCGTGCTCCAGATTCTTCGTTTCGGCGCCAAAAGCCAGCCGCTCAACACACCGACCAGCACCGCGTAATAAATTCCGATTTCCAACCACGACGGCTCGGGGACATAGAAGAAGGCGCCCGGAATTTTGGTGGAGACCTCGCTGACCCACGTCATCGCAACCATGAAAAACCACGCGCCATGGTTGAACAATGCCGTCACCCACGGCAGCCACGTGCCGCAGATGAGCGCACCGAGATTGCTCATCAGCGCCAGCGTGCCGAGCGGCACGGCGATGATGTTGGCGGGCGTCGAAACCGGGCTGAACAGATGAAAATATTTTGCCGCGAGCGGGATGGAACCGGCCCACGCCGCAAATGAAAGCGCGCAATAACGTCCCAACATCCGCAGCGTAGTCGTGAGCGCGCGCCGCCAGCGCGGTAGCAATTCATCCGGCAGGAGCGGATCGTGCCGCAACATCCGGTCAACCAGCTGGTTCAGCGGCGGCAGCATCAGTGCGATGATGAGCACGACAAAAAAAGAAAGCTGAAAGCTGGCTTCAAAAAGCTGGCGCGGCTCCCACAGCAGGATGAGGAACGCGGCGGCGGCGAGCGAATTAATGGTGTCACCCGGCCGTTTCAACGCCCAGCCGCCGAGGATGATGGTCATCATCACCGAGGCGCGGATGGCCGAGGATTCCCAGCCGGTGGCGGCGGTGTAAAACCAGATGACCGGAATGGCGACGAGGCCGCACCAGCCACGCGAAACCTGCAGCACGCGGAGTAACGCCACGAGCATTCCGGAAATCAGCGCGATGCGCAGCCCGTCAATCGCGAACAAGTGCATCGTGCCGGCCCGCAGGAACGGTTCGCTGATGTCACCGGTGAACGCCGTCCGCCAACCGAGCGTCATCGCCCACAACAGACGCAATGGTTCATCCTCCACCGGCAGACCCAGCGCGAGAACCTTCTTCGACCAGCTCAAAAAACGATCGGTCAACGGCGGATTTGTCAGCGGCGACGGGCGCAACTGCCAATCGTTGGGGGAGCCGGTTTTGAGTTGGTAGTAAATCCCGCGGGTTTCGAGATAGTTGCGGTAATCAAACAGTCCTTCGGCCAGCGGCGTCGGTGGCCGGGTGATGACACCGGTGATTTGCACCGGCTGGCCGGCAAAGAAATTTGCGGGAAGTGTGCCGGGCGTGGTAATGATGATTTCGCCGGTAACCGGCTGCCAGTTTTCTCCCTGCCGCAATTCACTGACCTGAACCTGGGCCAGCGAGTGTTCGGTTTCCTGGTCATTGCGCTCGACGATTTTGACGTGCGGCGTCTCCCGCAAAATTCCACGCACGGCCACGATGGCGGTATCATTGCCCAGCAAGGCGCGCAGATCATGCGGCGCAACGACAGCGGTGCGGTTGGCAAGATTCGTCCAACCCACCAGTATAATGAGCGGCCAGACCAGCCAGGCACGGAGTTTTTCGAGGACGAGAACGAGGGCGAGGACAAAAAATGAGACGGCAAACAGCACGCCGATGGGGAGACGAAAAAATTCGGCGAGCAGCAAACCGACGGCATAACACGAAACGACAGCGACCAGCGGACGTTTCACAGGACATGAGGTTACCAACTTTTTCGCCAGCGGCCAACCAGCCAGATGGCGAACAACCCTGCCGCGCCGCCCAGCGTGTCAATCAAAACATCATGCACGGCGGGCGTGCGCGTTGGCACAAAAATTTGATGAAATTCGTCGCTCGCCGCGTAAAGCGCCACAATGAGCAGCGCCGCGCCGGCTTCACGCCAGTTCCACGGGCGTGGATCGTTTTTTTGGGGCCGGCGGAACGCGCGCCAGAGCAACAGCGCAAACACGGAGTACTCGGCAACGTGCGCGCATTTGCGGGCGATGAGAACGACCCAATCAACCGTGTCCGCGGAAATGTGCGGAAACAGCCAGTACAATAGCGGCGCGATAATGCGTGACGAATGTTCATAGGAATGCACGTCGCCGGAGGCGGTGAAAACGACCACCATCCAGAACAGCACCGGCAACCAATATTTGAAAAAGAGGCGGACGTTCGGCACACCAAATAAAACCGAATCCGGCGCGGTGGGGCAATTAGAATATGATGGGCGCAACTAGACACACGCACTATTTTTTTCTCCCTCTCCTCCCTCAAGGAGGAGAGGGTCGGGGTGAGGAGACCAATGTTTACAGGCACGAATCCCTCGCCCCGGCCCTCTCCCCGGTTTGGCGGGGCGAGGGAGTGATTTTCATTCGGTGCGGGTATCAAGATGCGCCTGAATATGATTGGGTTTGCCAAGCGGCGGCGCTTTTGGCACAGAAATCCTCTTTAATGAAATGTTATTTGCGGTTTTGCTTTGCGCGGCGCCGACGGTTGTCACGCAGGTTGCAGTCAACCTCGTGGGAATGGAACGCAGGCGCATAGCCGCCGCTGTGGAAAATTTAATCGTAATGTCTAAATTGACTGAAAATCATGCTTAAGCTTGGTGTCAACATTGATCACGTCGCCACGCTCCGTGAAGCGCGCTATCGCGGGCGCGGCTTCGGCGAGCCCGATCCCGTGGAGGCCGCGCGGATTTGTGAAGCTGCCGGCGCGCACGGCATCACCGCGCATCTGCGCGAAGACCGCCGGCACATCCAGGACCGCGATGTTTGGAAACTGCGCGAAACCGTCAAAACCCGCCTGAACCTCGAAATGGCCAATGTGCCCGAAATCATCGCCGTCGCGCTGAAATTAAAACCGGACGTCGTGTGTATCGTACCCGAACGGCGGTTGGAAGTGACGACCGAAGGCGGACTGGACGTGGTCGGCGCTGAAAAATCCCTGACCGAAACGCGCAAGAAAATGAATGACGCCGGCATTGAAGTCAGTTTGTTCATCGCGCCGGACGAAAAGCAGATTGAAGCCAGTGCGCGCACCGGCAGCCAGTTCATTGAACTGCACACCGGACAATTTGCTGAAGAATTCCATGAAAAGGTAGGGTCATCGCGCGGCGATGACCGGATGGCGCGGCGCGCCATCCCTACCAAACTTCCGGAATTAGAGCGTTTGATTTCCGGTGCGAAGCAGGCGCACGCGCTCGGCTTGAAGGTGAACGCCGGGCACGGATTGAATTATGCCAATCTGCCGACCTTGCATCGCGTGCCGCACCTGGTGGAACTGAATATCGGGCACAGCATCGTCAGCCGGGCGGTGATGACAGGGCTGGAAACCGCCGTCAAAGACATGCTGCGGTTGATGAAAAATTATCGTGAGTGAAAATTTCAGCCCTTCAGGATCCGTTCGTATTCGGCGTGCGTTCCAATCCAGAACCAGTGGTAGATGTCATTTCGTAGCAGCGCCAGTGAACGGTAATCTTCCGTGATTCGGGCTGACCAGAAGGGGCGGGCCATTTTGAATTGCAGTGATGGGTGGCGCGGATTGTCTTTCCAGAGGCGATATTGCTTGCGGGCAGATTGTTTGACTTCCGGCGGCAGCGTTGCGTAAACCTGCCAGAACCTAGGAGTGGTCAATGATTTCATCGAGAGGCTTGACCCGGCCGGCGGCGATATCCGCTTCCACTTCCTCCACCAGATGGTTCAACCGTCCGGCCGCAACATCGGCTTCGATTTGCTTGTCCCACTCCGCCCACAAGGCGTTGTGGAAACGATGCAACAAACTCCACCGTTCCCTGGGTGGAAGCTGCTGAATGGCCGACTCGATTTCCTGAACGGTGCTCACGTTGATAAAATACGCCGGATAATCGAATCGGCAAGTTCGGAAATACAGTTGGAATTCACGCTTTTGGCGTACACCTGGACAAACTGAAGCTTAAACTCCAACACGAGGCGCGGGTGACAGTCAGGTTCGGAAACCGCCGTCAAAGACATGCTGCGGCTGATGAAGAACTATCGAGGATACAGAAGGCAAACGTCGTTAACAAGACGATGCTTACATTCCTGATTCGCATTTAAAGATGACTTATCCCGAGTTTCCTTGCGCGTCCATCGTAAATCGTAAATCGTGAATCGCAAATGATTCTGGGCACGGGCATTGACATCATCGAGGTGGCGCGGGTACAGGCGTCGTACGAGCGGTTCGGTGAACGTTTTCTCAAGCGCCTGCTGCACCCGGACGAAATCGCCTACTGTTTATCGCACAAAAATCCGGCGCCGTTCCTCGCGGCGCGGTTCGCGGCCAAGGAGGCGATTTCCAAAGCGTTCGGCACCGGCATCGGAGCAGCCCTCAGCTGGCAGGACATGGAAGTCCGGCGCAAGGAATCCGGCGAACCGTTCGTGGTGCTGCACGGCAAAGGGGAAAAATTGTTCGCGGTCCGCGGCGCGAAACGGCTGCTTATCAGCCTGAGTCACACCCAAAATTACGCGGCGGCCACGGCGGTATTGGAAGGTTGACGAGCCCAAAGTCCAAGGTCCAAGGTCCAAAGTCGCCATTGGACTTTGGGCTTTGGATTTGGAACTTTTTTATTTAGACTATCCGCATGGAGCCGGCGGTAGTAACAGCGGTGGTGGTGATTTTGATTTCTGCCGGCGCGAGTTTCTTTTTCGCGCTGGCCGAGACGGCATTGCTTTCCCTCAGCAAATGGCAGGCGCGGCAACTGGCCGAGCAGCATCCCCGCGCCGGCCCGGTGGTGGCGCGGCTGCTGGAACAACCGCAGGATTTGCTGGCCACCATGGCGTTGGGCAATACGTTCGCCAACGCCGCGATGCTCGCGGTGGCACTCCAGCTGGTATTTGACGGCCGCTGGCCGTTTGCGTTGACGGTGGCCGTGCTGCTGGCGTTGATCCTCATCGGCTGCGAGGTTGTTCCCAAGACGCTGGCCGTGCGCCAGCCGGAACGCTGGGCGCGACGCGTCGGCTGGTTGTTGTTGCTCTTCCAAAAACTCACCACGCCGTTGCGTTACGTGGCGCAGAAAATGAACGTGGTGATTTTGAAACTGGTTGCGCCGCAGTTCGTGAAACCACCGGCCGCACTCACCGACGGGGAATACCATGAGCTGCTCGAAATGGCGTATCAACAGGGCACGCTGGCCGAGTCGGAAAAGGAAATCATCCTGCAAATCGTCAGTCTCGACCAGCGCATGGTGCGCGACGTGATGCGTCCGCGCACGGGGATGGCGTGCATTTCGGACGATGCGACGGTCGAGGAAATGATTGCCGCCGCAAAAAAATTCAAACATCGCCGCCTGCCGATTTACGATGAAACGCCGGACACCATCGTGGGCATTCTGAACACGCGCGCGTTGCTGCTAAACCCAAAGATTGATCTGGCCGACGCGATTGAATTTCCGTCGTTTGTGCCGGAGACGATGAATTTACTGCAACTGTTTCAAAGCCTGCAAAAGCAGCAACGCGGACTGGCGGTCGTCCTCAATGAATTTGGCAGCATGGCGGGCATTGTGACCATGGAGGATATTTTGGGCCTGCTCGTCGGCAAGATTCGCGCCGAGGCGCGGCAGCCGGAAGGTTTCGTGATGGAGAAATTAACACCGGGCCGCTGGCGTGTGAACGGCACCATGCGCCTGGACGATTTCCGCCGCGAATTCCCCGCGCTCGCGGACGTGGCCGAGGTCGAAACGATGGGCGGGTGGCTGGTGCATTTGCTGGGCGTCGTGCCCAACGCCGGCGAATCCGCGACGTTCAACGGCTTGAAACTCACCGCGCAGGTGGCCGACGAACGGCGCGTCCGGGAATTGCTGGTCGAGACCGTGAAATAAAAATGGAAATCCGCATGTTAACCTGGCTGTTCCTGGCAGCGTGCCTGGCCTTGTCGTTTCTGCTGTCGGGCATGGAGGCGGGGGTGTTTGCATTAAACCGGTTGCGCGTGCGGCGGCTGGCGCGCGCGGGCCGGCCGTCGGCCAGAGTGCTCCACAATTTTCTCGAACATCCGGAAAATTTTCTCTGGACCATTCTCGTCGGCAACACCCTCGCCAACTTCATCATCCTCGGCTGGGTCATTGCCAGTTTGCACGACCGATTCCCGGGCCGTTACGTTTTAATCACCGGCCTTTTTGTCGGGATCGTGTTTTTATTTTATGCGCTGTTCGATCTGCTGCCGAAAATGCTGTTTCGCGCGCACCCGAATCAATTGTGCCTTTCGGCGGCCCGGGTTTTCCGGCCCGTCCATTTTGCCCTGCGTCCGCTGGTGGCGCTGGTCGAAACCGCGGCGGCGGCCGCCCTGCGGTGGCGGGGCGGGCGCGCGGTCATCGGCCGCCCCTTCGGTAACCGCGAGGAAATGCGCGCGATGATGCAGGAATCCGCGCAGGTCTTCACGACCGGCGAACGCGCCATGATCAATCGCGTACTCGATTTGCAAAACATCACCGTTCGGCAGATCGCCACGCCCCTGACCCGGGTGGTGACGGTTGAAACCCAGACGTCCATCGGCGACGCGCTGGCCCTGGCGCGCGAACGCAAATTTTCGCGCCTGCCGGTCTGGGAAACACGCGAGGGACAGCACCGCATTGCGGGACTGCTCATGTTGGGGCCGCTGTTGTTCCGCGACGATCTGAATTTGCAAAAACCCGCTGCCGCCCACATGACGCCCGCGCTGTTTCTGGATGAAGACACGCGCCTCGAAGTCGCGTTGCGGCGGATGCAGCGCGCCGGCGAACGCCTGGCCATCGTGCTGGGTCGCGACCGGCATGAGTCGGGTGTGGTAACGCTGGAAGACATCCTCAAGGTAATGTTTGGCGAGGTGAAATTGTGAATCCGGACCAAATCATCCACAACGGTGTGAATCTGCTGGGGGTGATTCTGCTCGTGCTGCTGAATGCATTTTTTGTCGCGGCGGAACTGGCCCTGGTTCGCATCCGGGACACGCAACTGTCAGCCCTGGCCGCCAAGGGCAATCGCCGCGCGAAAATGGCGCGGCACATCCTCGCCCGCATTGACACCTACATCAGCACGACGCAATTCGGCATCACGCTCGTGAGCATGGCGCTCGGCGTGGTGATCGAACCGGTGTTCCGGGACCTGCTGGCTCCGCTCTTTGGCCTGTTCAAAATCACTTCGGCGGAGGTCCAGCGCGGCATCGCCATCGGCGTCGGTTTTTTCGTGAACTGTTATCTGCTGATTGTGGCCGGTGAACTGGTGCCCAAGGCGATTGCCATCCGGCGCACATTGCAGACGTCATTGTGGGTCGCCACGCCGTTGAACTGGTTTTATCGTTTGTCCTACCCGTTCATCTGGCTGCTGCATCGCTCGTCCCAGTTTGTGATGCGGCGGCTGGGGTTTTCCGCGGAAGAACTTCGCAGCGCGCCCTCGGAGGAGGAATTGCGACTGGTGCTCGCCTCGACGCGAAATGTGGCGGGTGGGCGCGATCTCATCCTGAATGCGCTTGATTTGCGCCAGCGGGTCGTGCGCGAAGTCATGCGACCGCGCCACGAAATCACCGCCTTCAACACCGGAGCGACGCTGGCCGATTGCCTGGCCCTGGCAGAAGAAACGCGTTATTCGCGCTTTCCGCTTTGCGAAAATGGTGACCTGGACAAGACGCGCGGGGTGGTGCACATCAAGGACCTTTATCCCGCTTCACGGGGCCAGGCGCGGACGGCGGCGGATTTGTTGCCGGTGGCGCGCAAACTGGTTTACGTTCCCGAAACCGGGCGGCTGGAAAAGTTGTTGCAGTTGTTTCTCGAACGGAAGTTGCACTTTGCCATCGTCGTGGATGAATACGGTGGCACGGTCGGCATTGCGACGCTGGAAAACGTGCTGGAAGAACTCGTCGGCCAGATCCAGGACGAATTCGACCAGGAAAAACCGGAGCTGGTGCGCGTGAGCGAAAACGTCTGGGAAGCCGCCGGCACGCTGCCGTTGCACGGCCTGGAAAAAATCATTGGCGAAACGCCACACGAGGAAGGCATTGCCACCGCCAGCGGCTGGGTGACGCGAAAGCTTAGCGGCTTTCCCAAAGTCGGCGATATTGTGAGGGTCGGTCCTTATGAATTGCGGGTGGAGGAGATGGACGGCCCGCGCGTGGCGCGCCTGAAAATCACCAAACATTCCGTCGAGACTGAATTCCTGAAAAAACCGGGGACGTGGCAGTAATCACCAGGTCCCGCCACGAATGGCGAACACCGTGACGATGGCCGCCAGAACTCCATCGGCCACGGCGGCGGGCAAAAGTCCATTTTGCGCGCAGCCGGCGCCGAAAAGCAAAACCGCCCCCAGCCAGACGGCAAATGGATGAAAATCGGGCGTGTTCCTTTTGCCCGGCTGTTTATTGATTAAGGCGGGCGCGATGACCACCGCCAGCAGCGCTGACACCGCCGCCCAGCCTAAAAAATTCGACACGGGGACGCGCTGCCATGTCACCGGAAATTTCGTTGGCGTCCAAAACCAGTAATGTTTCACCCGCGCGGCGAAGGGTTCCAGGGCGAAATCAAAGAGCAGCGTCAGCGCCGTCGTCATTCCGATAAGCCAGAAACCGTAGCCGCTCACCTTCCGCCACGGGCGCAGGATGAGCCGTGCCACGCCGCGCGAGTTCAAAACCGCCAGAACCCAGATCAACGGCACGGCCCACGGCAGGGTTTTAAAAACCTGCGGCCCGATGCTCTCTCCGAAGGTGAACGGGCCAAACGGAATTTCAGTGATCGCGCCCAGGGCATGCGCTGCGCCGCCCAGCACAGCGATGATGAACACCGCCAGCAAGACATTTTGCAGCGGCAGCCGCCGCGCCAGCGCGGTGATGGTGCAGGCCACGCCGGATGCCAGTAGCAACAATTCAGGCCAGCCGGGATGGCCCGGAAGATTCAACGGTTTGAAAAGCATCATCACCACGAGCACAAACGTGGCAGCGAACACGACGGTCAACAGCCAGTGAAGCCACAGGGTGATTACTTCGTCGGAGGAGGTTACACGTCGTTTCTTGGGCGGCATGAGTTTCCCGTAATCTTAATCAAAACGGGCGAGCGCGCAACCCAATGAATTAGTGGGTTTCAGCTATAGATGAAGCACGGATTGAGGAAATGATTTGTGGTGACAACCTCCCTCGCCCCGGCCCTCTCCCCAGGGAGAGGGGGAAACGTTCGCGCGTTGTCGGAATATCGTACGACCGGATTGGCCAGACGCCCAACCGCAAACTAAAACCGGCCAATAGCCATTTCCTCTCCTGGGGGAGAGGATAAAAGGTGAGGGCGGACGTCAAAACTAAAATGTCGCGCGAAGGACGCGAAGCGGGTGAAGGATTTTTTAGCCACGGATGAAACACGGGTGAAAGCATTTTACATTCCTGGCAACAGTCTAATTACCTCCGCCAGATTTAGAGAGTCGAAAAAAACCTCTCTCCGTTGGTACTTGAAGTAATAGTTGTTTTTGTCCATCCACTATGAAGGGCGCATTTGTCAGGGTTATCCAATTAACTGTTGCGAGGTCAATTTTCTGTTGAACTTGAAAGTCGTCAGGATTGGCAAGCGTAAACCACGAAAGGGAAATCATGTTTGTCCTAGTTGGGCTGATGTTTAACTGTGGCGACAGTGAATAGATCCAAAATCCATTTTCAGCATCGGCTACATAAGCATAATTCCCCCACACAGCAACATCGTTGGCGGAATTATATTGATGAGATGCCCATCCGACATTGACGGGCTGGGCTGGATTGGAAACATCGTAAATGCGCAAGCCGTCAAAAAGATTCGCCACATAAGCATAATTCCCAAGGACGGCTATTCGATTCGCCCCACCAATATTCCAGCCGGGAGAATTTGTGTAAACATGACCTATCCTCATTGGATTTGTAGGAGATGATATATCGTAGATTCGCATTCCATCGGTTGCGTTAGCCAGATAGAGGAAGTTGCTTGATATCGTAACGCCTTCGGCGTAACCGCCATCATAAACTTGGCCTACGCTAACCGGATTTGTCGGACTGGAAACATCGTAGATTCGGAGACCATCTGCATCGTTGGCAAGATAGATATATTTTCCAGCGATGGCGATGGCTTGCGCCCACTCTCCCGCAGCCGCATACCCGACATTTATTGGATTCTTGGGGCTGGAAATGTCATATACCCGCAACCCATCCTCTGAATTCGCGACGAAGGCGTAATTACCGGATACGGCTACACCACGAGTTTCCAGAAACGGAATATTTTCAAGTGCATGTCCAACGCCAGTCACATTTGTGGGGTTGGAAATATCGTAGATGCGCAAACCATCCTCCCCATTCGCCAGATAAGCATAGTGCCCAGACAATACAACCGCCCAAGCCAGTCCGTTGTCATTGGTGTTACAGACATTCACCGGATGTGCGGGATTGGAGATATCGTATACCCGCAAGCCGTCATATTGGTTGGCGAGATAGGCGTAATGCCCTGCGACCGCCACTCCTAACGTTTGCGTTCCGTCAACGCCATCAATGTGGCCGACTGTTAAAGGCACGGCTTGGGCGAAAACAGCTGTGATCGAAGCACACAGGTGCACTTCCAAAATCACGGACGCCAAAGGGGCTCTTAAGAGCGACATATTCCTCTGAGGATTACTTAAAAAACTACAAGAGCTTATCCATTAAAACTTATGTTGCCAAGTGCCAATTCAATCCGCGCCAGCACCTTTTCCTTCCCCAAAACTTCGAGCAGGTGGTACAGGCTGGGGCCGGCGGTGTTGCCGGTAACAGCCAGCCGGCACGGATGCACCAGCACACCGGCCTTCACGCCCAGTGCCTTGGCGGTTTCTTTGAGCGCGGCTTCGAGCGTCGCGGCATCGAATTTCGGGGCGGCGGCAAAGGCGGCGCGGAGTTTTTCCAGGCGCGGCTTGTTTTCGGGCACGAAATCTTTTTTGGCGGCCTCAACGTTGTATTCGATATTGTCGGTGAAATAAAAACCGGCATAGCCGGGCAGCTCGCTGAACAGTTTGAATTTGCCTTTGCACGTGTCGAGCGCGGCTTTGACATAGGCAAGCGGAAATTTATTGGTGTCAATGCCGGCCTTGGCGAAGGCGTGAACGGCCAGTTCGTAAAAACGGTCATCGCCCAACTCACGCGCATATTCGCCCTGCAACCAGAGGAGCTTTTCGTGATCAAACCGCGCGTTGTGCCGGAGAATTTGCGGCAGATCGAAGACCTCAATGACTTCGGCGAGGGACATTTTTTCGCGGTTCTTCTTCGGCGACCAGCCGAGCAGGCAGAGATAATTCACGACCGCCTCGGGCAGAAATCCTTCCTCCAGGTAATTCGTGAGCGACGCGCCGGTGTCGCGTTTGCTCATCTTGGTGCCGTCGGCGTTCAGGATGAGCGGAATGTGCGCGTAATGCGGCGGATGCACGTCAAAGGCGCGGAACAGCGCGATGTGCCGGGCGGTGTTGCTCAAATGGTCCTCGCCGCGGATGACGTGGGTGATGCCCATTTCCAAATCGTCCACGACGTTCGTGAGGTGAAACACCGGCTGGCCATCGGAACGCAAAATCACGAAGTCCGGGTCCTGCTCCTCGCGGTCGGTCAGCTTGCGGACAACGTCGCCAACCACGAGGTCATGAATGGTAACCGGCTCGCGGGTCATTTTGAATTTGACCGCGCCTTCGTGTTCGTAGGCGAGGCCGCGCGACAGCAGCGCCTCGACGCGGCGCTGATAATTTTCCTTCCGTTGACTTTGAAAATACGGGCCGCGGTCGCCTTTGCCGGGGCCGGTGGCGTCGCCGGTGAGCGGGCCTTCATCCCAATCGAGGCCGAGCCAGCGCAGGCCATTGAGGATGACGTCCACGGCCTCCTGCGAATTGCGCGCGACATCGGTGTCCTCGATGCGGAGGATAAATGCGCCGCCGGTGTGCCGCGCGTAAAGCCAGTTGAACAGGGCCGTGCGCGCGCCGCCGATGTGCAGGTAACCGGTCGGCGACGGCGCAAAGCGAACGCGAGGTTTCATCTCAATTAAAAATTAAAAAGGCAAAATTAAAAATTGCGTCAGCCGCAGGTTACGCCGATTGCTGCGGGTGGAAAACAAAAACCTGCGGTCGGCGCTTCGCTGCTCACCTTCCAGCCGGGTCCAATTGATGCAGCACTTCGCAGAGCCTGACCAGGCGCGGCACCGGCAAGCCGGCCTTTTGCGCCTGACGCAGCGGTTCGAGGAACATGCTTTCCAATTCCAAGGGCTGACGGCGCTCGAAATCAATGAGCGTGGATGCCTTGTAATCACCCATGATTCGTGTCCGGTTGACCTGCTCGTCCACCTGCGACACGGGGACGTCCAGGCTGAGCGCGTTGGCGGCGGTGATGACTTCGAGCATCAGTTCACGGACAAGTTTTTCCCAACGCGGATCGCCGAGCAGGATGTCGGTGGTAAGGACGGCGGAGTGGCAAGTGGCAGGCGACCCGTGACGGGTTGGGTTCGTGAACGCTTCGTAACCGGCAGTACCCGCGACGCCGAGGCCGTTGAAGGGAATGTTCCAGACGAGCTTCTCCCAATGCGTGCGGGCAAGGTTGTCGGTAATATCGCACGCAACACCGGCCTGGCGAAAGAGCGCGGCCAGTTCCTGGGTGCGTGGCTGCGGCGGACGTTGAAATTCACCGAGCACGACCTTCCCATGCGCGGTGTGGTGAATAACGCCCGGTTCAACACGGTTGAGACAGACGAAACAGAGGCCGCCCAGGATTTGTTCCGCCGGGAACAGGCGGGCCAATTGCTCCTCGTTGTCCAAACCATTTTGGAGCGTGACAACGGCCGTGTGCGGACCGACGAGCGGCGGGAGCAATTTCGGGAACTGATCGTTGGCGGTGGTCTTCAGCCCAATCAAGACCACGTCGCAGGCACCGATTTCGTCCGGCGTCCGGGCGCAGTGGGGCTGAACGTGAAAATCGCCGTCAAGGCTGCGGATGGCCACGCCCTTCTGCCGCACGACGTCGTAGTCGGAGCGAAGCAGGAAATGCACTTCCTGCCCCACCCGGCAAAGTTTGGCGCCGTAGAAACTGCCCAGCGCCCCACAGCCGACCACGGCGATTTTCATTTCAAAAAGTCAGTCGTTAGTAGTTAAACGTCAGCAGCATCCGGCGCTCAACACAACCGCGCCTGGCTACTAACTATCAACTACTGGCTACTGACAAAATCAAAAAGGCGCTCCGACGAATCGAAGCGCCTTTGACAAAGGTAATAAATTACTTGGCGCCGAGGATGGCGTCCTTGGCGGCTTTGGCGACGCGGAATTTCACGACGCGCTTGGCCGGAATCTGGATGGTCTCGCCGGTCTTGGGGTTGCGGCCGATGCGAGCGGCACGATTGCGCAGCACCAGTTTGCCGATGCCGGGCAGCGTGAAGGTGTCCTTCGCATGCTTGTAGGCGAGTTCGGCAAGGTGATCGAGAATTTCCACCGCTTGCTTCTTGGAGAGAGCCGCTTTTTCGGCAATCGCGGCGGCGAGTTGGGATTTTGAGATAGCTTTTGACATATCGTCGGTGTCCTTCGGTTGTTGTTTTTTGTCTGGTTTCGTTAAAAAGTCATTTGACTCGCGTCGAATTAAAAACCTTCACCCGCGCCGTGCAAGCAAAAAACATAAAAAAATCACGGTTTTTTACCCTGCACCGGAGCTTGACTTCGCCGAATGTTTTTCCACCATCCGCTGCGTGGCGCTCTTTACGATCCAAAGCGATTTCAGCTACGACGTGGTCCGCAAAATTTTTGAAGGCGGCATGGGTGTAGTCTATGAAGCCGAGCAGCATGGGGCGCGCAACTTTGCCAAGCGCGTGGCCATCAAGATCATCCGGCCCAATTTCGCCAGTCAGAAGATGTTCATAGAGAACTTCATCGGCGAGGCCAAGCTGGTTGCCGATTTGATTCATACGAACATCGTCCAGACCTACCATCTCGGCGAGGCCAACGGCGCCTGTTTCATTTGCATGGAACTGATCCGGGGCGTGAACCTGGAGCAATTCACCCGTCAACTGACCGAAAAAAAGCGCGCCCTGCCCAAGGAACTCGCCGTGTTCATCACCAGCCGCGTCGCGCGCGGACTGGGTTACGCCCACGCCAAAACCGACAAGGACGGCAAACCGCTTGGCATCGTGCACCGCGACGTGAGCTTCAAAAACATCATGATTGCGTTCGAGGGTGACGTGAAATTGACCGATTTCGGCATTGCCAAGGCGCGTGGTTTCCTGACCGACCAGGAAGGCGAGGTGGTGGCGGGCAAGGCCGATTACATGAGCCCCGAGCAGGCCAATTTCCAGGTCACCGACAAACGCTCCGATCTGTTTTCCGCCGGCGTCGTGCTCTCGCACCTGTTGCTGGAGCGAAATATTTTCAAAGGGCCGACGCCCGAGGAATCCCGCCAGCGCATCATCAACCAGCCGATCCCCGATTTTCGCACGCTCGATTCGCGCATTGACGACGGGCTTAATGACATCCTGCAGCATTGCCTCACGCGCGACCTGAAGCGCCGTTACGGGACCGCTGATGAATTGATGTATGACCTCGAGTATTACATCTATCATGGCGGCTATGGCCCCACGAACGAGACGCTGGGAAAATTCATCCGTGAACTTTTCGAACAAGCAGCTCCACGGGACATCGCCGAGGACAAACGCAACCGGACCGCCAATCTCGAACAGGCCGCCCGGCTCAAGCAACGCGCCAAATGAATGAAACGGGTTTCCGCCAGTGTCGTAAAAATCGGGCTGATACAAACCGCCTGTTCCGCGAACCCCGACGCGAATCTCGAGCAAACCCTCGCGTTGGCTGAACGCGCGGCGCGGCGCGGCGCGCAAATCATCTGCACCCAGGAATTGTTCCGTTCGCAGTATTTTTGCCAGTCCGAAGACCATGCAAACTTCAAACTGGCTGAATCCATCCCCGGCCCCAGCACTGATGCCTTTGGCAAACTTGCCAAAAAACACCGGGCGGTGGTCATCGCCTCGCTCTTTGAGAAACGCGCGGCCGGCGTTTATCACAACACCGCCGCCGTCATTGACGCGGATGGTTCGTTGCTGGGCAGCTATCGCAAGATGCACATCCCCGATGACCCGTTGTACTATGAAAAATTTTATTTCGCTCCCGGCGACCTCGGCTTTCGTGCCTGGCAGACGCGTTATGGAAAAATCGGCGTGCTGATTTGCTGGGACCAATGGTATCCCGAAGCGGCGCGGTTGACGGCCTTGCAAGGCGCGCAAATTTTGTTTTATCCGACCGCCATCGGCTGGCATCCGGGCGAGAAGAAAAAATACGGCAAAAACCAGCATGACGCCTGGGAAATCATCCAGCGCAGCCACGCCATCGCCAACGGCTGTTATGTCGCCGTGCCCAATCGCGTCGGCCTTGAAAAACTCGCGGGCCGGGGCATCTAATTCTGGGGACAAAGTTTTGTGGCGGGCACGTCCGGCGAAATTCTCGCCCGGGCCGGGGCACGCCGGGAGGAGATTTTAATTGTGCCGGTGGACCTCGCCAAAGTGGATGTGACGCGCACCCACTGGCCCTTCCTGCGCGACCGCCGGATTGACGCCTATGGCAACCTCACCAAACGGTTCGTTGACTGAACCGGACTCAAGTTCTCCGGTCTGGATCACCGGCGCAAAAGGATTGATAGGAAATTATCTGGTCCAAACCGCGCCGAAATTCGTTCCCTCCATGCGGGCGCGGGCTTTGACCCGCGCACAGCTTGACCTGCTCGATTTCGACGCCGTCCGTCGTGAATTCCAGAAAGACCAACCGCGACTGGTCATCCACTGCGCCGGCATGACCGGCATTGTCGAGGTTCAGGCAAACCCCACGCTCGCGCGGCGGGTGAACATCGAAGTCACTAAACTACTCTCGGAATTGGCGGCAGAGATTCAGTTCGTTTTCTTTTCCTCGGATCTGGTTTTCGACGGGCGCAAGGGAAATTACGTTGAGACCGACGCCGTGAATCCGATTCACGTTTACGGCGAAACCAAGGCCGCCGCCGAACAGATCGTTTTGAAGAATCCGCGTCATCTGGTCGTACGCACGTCCATCACCGGCGGCATTTCGCACGCGGGCAATCGCGGTTTCAACGAACAATTGCGGCGCGCGTGGACAGCGGGACAGAAAATGAAATTGTTCACGGACGAATTTCGTTGCCCAATTTTCGCCGGGGAGACGGCGCGCGCGGTCTGGGAACTGGCGACCCAAAACCGCGCCGGACTGTTTCACGTTGTCGGCGCGGAAAGGCTGTCGCGCTGGCAAATCGGGCAGCTGCTGGCCGGGCGCTGGCCGGAACTGAAGGCCAACATTGAACCCGGTTCGGCCAGGGATTTTCCCGGCCCACCGCGCGCGCCGGACACATCCCTGAACATCTCCCAGGTTCAGAAAATTTTATCTGTCCCGCTGCCCGGTTTGAGCGAATGGCTGGCAGCAAATCAAGACGAAAAGTTTTAGTTGGAGCGCCAGCCGCCGGTGATGATTATGCCAGGTGGCCGGCTATTTCGTTTTCAATTCCAGCACGGTGATGGAGTAAGGCGGGAATTCACGCGTGAAGTCCGTCCCCAACCCGTCCACTTTTTCCGTGACCGGAATAATTTTCGTCGGCTCTTGAATTGAATTCGCGTCGTCCGGGCGGTTGGCTTTCAACACAAACGCCGTGCCTTCGGGTTCCACAGCCGGGACGCCGCTGATTTCAATTTTCACCGGCTGCGGCGTGCCGAGTTCGTTGACGACTTTCAGATAAATGGCTCCGTTCCCGGTGTCCCGCGTGGCGTCGAAGAAAATTTGCCGGAGCGGCTGTACCGGCGGGCGCGGCTGCCCGACACCGTTGCGCCACCCGGCTGGCGGTTGCCAGTCACGCGTCGGGATGTTTTGCGAATCGGTCGCGAGAATTTCGTCGCCATGATGCGTGCTGAACATGGTCTGCGCGTAGTAGGCCGGCGAGCCGTAACCGCGCAGTGCGTCATAGCCGATTAAGTCCGTGCGCCACTGTATTGAGCGGTCCGGACCGGCAAGCTTGCTGACATTGACAAACAGCGGCGCATAGCTGGACATGACGACGAGGTCGGAATTGCGTTCCATCCCGGTCATCCAAGCGGCGTCGCCGAGCGCACCCGCCATGTTGGGCGTAGGCGAGCCGACGCGGGTGGCCCACTCCCCGACGAATATTTTCGGGCCGGTACGCGGGCGTTGGTCATAGTCAAGCGCGTGCGCTTCCATATCTTCCTGCGAACGATAATAATGTTCATCAATCAAATCCGGTTCACGGCTGGTCACCCGGGTCGTGGCGATGACCTGAAGGTTGGAATACTTGGCCTTGATAGCGTCGTAAAATTGCGTGAAGCGTCCGTCGTAACTGCCCGAGCGGTCAAACTGGTCTTCGTTGCCAATTTCAACGTAATGCAGCGGGAACGGCGCGGGATGGCCGTCCTGCGCGCGCTGCGCGCCCCACTTCGTGCTCGGGTTGCCGGTGACGTATTCGATTTCGTCGAGCGCGTCCTGGACGTAAGAATCCAAATTTGTTCCGGGATCAATGTGTTGTTGCCGCAGTGAGTAACCGGCGTAAACGGCCAGCAACGGCTCCAGCTGCAAATCTTCGCACCATTCGAGATATTCCATCAGGCCGAAACCGTCGGTGGACCAGTAACCCCACGGGCTTTCGTGGCCCGGACGTTGTGAAATGTCGCCGATGGTTTTCTGCCAGGCAAACCGCTCGGCAATCGTGCTGCCTTCCAGATAATTGCCGCCGGGGAACCGCAAAAATTTCGAATGCAGGTTCGCAAGCATTTGCATGAGGTCGGGACGGTTGCCGTTGGCGCGGTTGTTGAATGTTGGCGGGAACAGCGAGACCTGCTGGAACCAGACCGTGCCGTGCTGGCTCCACCACGTTCCCGGTTGCGTCGTGGAAATGACCAATCGATTGTCCTTGGACGTCGCTACGTTCCCGGCGGTCGTCAAGGTCACTTCATATTTCTGCCAATCTTTGGAAATTTTCGGGACGGTCGCACTGGCAACCGGCGTCGTCATTTCGCCGAGATACCATTCGAAACCTTGCGATTTGATGGTTTGCCCGTTCGTGCTGACCACATGGACGAGGCTGACGGTCAGCGATCCGCTGAAATTGTCCCCCTTGGCATAAAACGACGCGTGATAAGTCGTGTTCGGCCTGACCGGAATTCCCCAATAACCACCGTTGGCGATTCCTGCCGGGGAATTTTTCGACGCCTTGCTCGTGTCCAATTTCAGGCTCACATTCAAGGCCGAATTGAGCGGCTGATTTGTGTCGATTGAAATGGCCGCACTGCCGACGGTTTTCCAATAAACTGCATTGGTCCGGCTCGCCTTGAATGTCCGGTTGCGGACCAGTTCGCCGTACAGCCCGCCTTCGTAGGAGAAATTGATTTCCTCGGTCATCAGGCCGTAAAGTGCCGGGCTGACTTTGGCGACGACCTGGTTGGCCTTGATTTGCAGGACGGGAATTGCCGGTGGCGTGTTGGAAACGGAATTGGCTCCTTCTGAATTCGTGGTCTGCGCGAGCAGCGGTACCGCGGTTGCGCCGAGGACGGCCAGCACAAGACCGGTCAACGTGGGCAGATATTTCCTGATCGAATGGGCATCTTGCATGGGTTCAGAATTGAATCCAAAACCGGCAAAAGTCCATGCCTATTTTTGCGAAGGCTGCCCAAAAGAAAGCTTTGTACCTTCACGCCCGGATGGTTAATTGCTTCCGTGAGTTTTTCCGTAAAGCAAAAATATCGCGGCCGGCTCGCGCCGTCGCCGACGGGTCTTTTGCACCTCGGCCACGCGCGGACATTTTGGACGGCGCAGGAACGCGCACGGGCGAACGGCGGCACGCTGATTTTGCGGAATGAAGACATTGATTCCACGCGCTTCAAGCTCGAGTTCTTTTCGCAAATGATTGAAGACCTGCGCTGGTTCGGTTTTGAATGGCAGGAGGGACCGGACTGCGGCGGCCCGTGCGCGCCTTACCATCAGAGTGGGCGATTTCAACTTTATCGCGCGGCCCTGGAAAAACTGCACCGCAGCGGGTTTATTTATCCGTGCACGTGCTCGCGCCAGGACATCCGCAATGCCGCGCGCGCTCCGCATACTGAAGATGACGAACCGATTTATCCAGGGACGTGTCGTCAAAATCGTAAATCCGAAATCGTAAATCGGAAATATTCATGGCGTTTCCGTGTTCCCGACGGCGAAACCATTTCGTTCATCGACGGGAACCGGGGACCGCAGCAGTTCACCGCCGGCAGCCACTTTGGCGATTTTGTCGTCTGGCGGCATGATGACGTTCCGGCGTATCAACTGGCCTGCGTGGCGGACGACGCGGCGATGCAAATCACCGAGGTGGTGCGGGGTGATGATCTGCTGGTGAGCACGGCCCGGCAGATTTTACTGTACCGTGCGCTCGGTCTGAATCCGCCGGCATTTTTTCACTGTCCGCTGTTGTGCGACAAAACCGGTGAGCGGCTGGCCAAGCGTCACGACGCCCTGAGCTTGCGGACGCTGCGCGCCAGCGGGAAAACGCCGGAATCATTACGTCAGGATGGCTTTTAACTCCCCCACCCCGGCCAAAATTTTATCAAAAATGGCTTGTGAATTATTTCACGATAAGGCAATGTTTCCAGCCTTTCAGGCCCGCAATCCGGATTGCCCCAATGGGCCATCCGTGTGGACTGAAGGGACTTATTTGAGTGAAGCGATTCAGTAAAATCATATGGGCCTGCACATTGTTCATCGCGATTTTAGCGGTGAGCCTGAAAGCGCAGCCGGCTTCGGCATCGGCCGGGGGCACAGTCGTTGCCCCGGCGTCCACACCGGCGGAGACGGCCGGAACGGTGGATGAGAAAGTTCCACCAGCGGCGCAGGTGATCTTCAGCGTTCTGGGATTGCCGGTGACTAATTCAATGATTTGCACGTGGCTGGTCGCGGCGCTCATTATTGTCATCGTTCGCGTGACGACATGGAAAAGCATCAAGGAAATTCCGTCCGGAGGGCAAAACGTGATGGAGGCGATCGTCGAAGGTTGGGAAAAATTGATTGGCGACATCCTTGACCCACGGGTCGCCGCCTGGGTTTTTCCCTTCGCCACGACCTTTTTCATCTTCATTGTGATTTCAAACCTGGTGGACCTGGTTCCGGGGGTCGGCAGCATCGGCTCTTATCATAACGGGCATTTCACGCCGTTCTTTCGCCCGCCGACGACCGACGCGAACCTGACCGTGGCGATGGCCGGGATTTTTCTGGTGATGAGCCTTTTTTGGGCAGTGCGCTACAACGGGTTTTGGGGGCTCATCAAGCACATTTTCGGCGTGAAGATGCAGACGAACAAGTGGTCCTATCCGCTCTTCTTCCTGCTGTTTCTTTTCATCGGCGCGATGGAATTGCTTTCCGTTGGCTTTGCGCGGCCGGTGGCGCTGGCCATGCGCCTTTACGGAAACATTTTTGCCGGTGAAAGCATTTTGGAGATGATATTCCATGGCAAATCACTGTTGGCGGGCCTGGCCCTTTCGTCGTTCATGTATTTTTACGAGACGTTCGTCTGCCTCGTGCAGGCGTTTGTGTTTGCGATGCTGGTCGTGGCCTTTGTCGGCACGCTCTGCACGCACGCGGATGAGGAACACAGTCATTGAATAAATTTGAATTTGCCCCGGCACCGAATGCCGGAGCGTCAACCAAAACCAATAGAAAGAAAAAATATGATGCTCGCACAAGCAGCCGGCAACCTGGCCGGCAACATTCACATCGGTCTCGCCTTTGGCGGGGCGGCCATCGGCATCGGCATCGCCACGGCCGGTGGCGTCATCGCCATGAGCCGCAACCCCGGAATGTTCGGCAAAATCCTGACCTTCATGTTCGTCGGCATAGCCTTGGCCGAAGGTTGGGCGGTCATTGCATGGCTCGTCGTCAGATAATCCCGCCATGGACGCTTTAGGAATTCAGTGGAAGATCCTGCTCGCGCAGACGGTCAGTTTTTCCGTCGTGCTGTTCTTCCTGTGGCGATTTGCCTATCGGCCCATCTTCGCCGTGCTCGAAGCGCGCCGCGAAAAAATCGCGGAGGGCCTCGCCAACGCCGAGAAAATCAAGACGCAACTCGCCAAGACCGAGACCGACCGGCAGGCCGTTCTGGCCCAGGCCGGCGACCTCGCCAACAAGATGATCGAGGAGGCACGGGCCGCCGCCGGACGCGTGCGCGAAGTCGAAACGCAAAAGGCCATTGCCGCCGCCGAACAAATCATCGCCAAGGCGCACGAAGCTGCCGCGCAGGATCACACGCGGATGCTGGACGAATTGAAACGGGAAGTCGGGCGGCTGGTCGTGCAGACCACCACGACCGTCACCGGCAAGATTCTCACGCCGGAGGACCAGCGGCGACTGGCGGAGGAAACCGAAAAACAACTGACGGCATAAATTGGTAGGGACGCCGCGCGGCGGCGTCCGGTCGGCGCAGCGCGCCGACCCTACCTTGGATCGAAATGAAAATCTCCAAACTGGCGCAACGCGAAGCCCGACAACTGTTCCGCAGTTGTCAGGTGAACGGTTTGCTGGACGAAAACCGCGTCCGGCAGACCACGGCTTTGCTGCTGGCGAAAAAGCCGCGCGGCTACGTCGAAATCCTGTCACGCCTGCACCGGCTGGTGAAACTGGACCTGGAACAGCATGCCGCCCGCGTTGAGAGCGCCACGCCGTTGCCCGACGATTTGCAGTCGGACGTGGCGAATCGAATCAAAAAAATTTACGGCTCCGGCGCGGACATCACGTTCAGCCGGAACCCGGCGTTGATTGGCGGACTGCGCGTCCAGGTCGGCAGCGACCTTTACGACGGCAGCGTGCGGACGCGGTTGGACAGATTGGAGCAGGGTTTTTGACAAAATTTTATGAGCAACTTATTGCAGGAAATTGAAGCCCAGATCGCGGGCGTAAAACTCGCGACGGTGAAACAAAACGTCGGCGTCGTCCGCGAAACCGGCGATGGCGTGGCCAAAATCGAGGGTCTCACCGACGCGATGCTCAACGAGATGCTTGATTTCGGCAACGGCATCACCGGCATCGCGCTGAACCTGGAAGAGACCGAGGTTGGCGCCATCATTCTTGGCGATTACACCGCAATCAAGGAAGGCGATGAAGTCCGCACGACCGGCCGGCTGTTGCAGGTGCCCGTCGGCAAAGGTCTGCTGGGCCGCGTCGTCAACGTCCTCGGCCAGCCGCTCGACGGCAAGGGCACGATCAAGGAAAGCGGATTTTATCCGGTGGAAAAAATCGCACCCGGCATCATCCGGCGCAAATCCGTCAGCCAGCCCGTGCAGACCGGTATCATGGCCATCGACGCGATGATTCCCATCGGCCGGGGCCAGCGCGAACTGATCATCGGCGACCGTTCGACCGGCAAGACGACGATAGGCGTGGACACCATCATCAATAACGCGCGGCTCAATCTCGCCGCCGAACAGGCCGGCGACAAAAGTTACCGCCCGCTGTATTCCATTTACGTCGCCATCGGCCAGAAGCAGTCAAACATCGCGCGGGTCATCGGGGTTTTGGAAGAAGCGGGCGCGATGCCCTACACGATTGTCGTGGTGGCGGCGGCGTCCGATTCGGCCACGAATCAATATCTGGCACCGTTTGCGGGCGCGGCCATCGGCGAATGGTTTATGGACAATGGCATGGACGCGCTCATTATTTATGACGATTTGTCGAAGCACGCCGTCGCGTACCGCCAGGTTTCGCTCGTATTGAAGCGCCCGTCGGGCCGTGAAGCCTACCCGGGCGACGTGTTTTATCTGCACAGCCGTTTGCTCGAACGCAGCGCGCGCGTTTCCGAAAATTACGGCAACGGCTCGCTCACCGCGCTGCCCATCATCGAAACGCAGGCGGGCGATGTTTCGGCCTATATCCCGACCAATGTGATTTCCATCACCGACGGCCAGATTTATCTGGAAACGGACTTGTTCTATCAGGGCGTGCGGCCGGCGATTTCGGTCGGTCTGTCCGTGTCGCGCGTCGGTTCGGCGGCCCAGGTCAAGGCGATGAAACAGGTCGCCGGCCGCATCAAGGGCGATCTGGCCCAGTTCCGCGAGCTGGCGGCCTTTGCGCAATTCGGTTCGGACCTCGACGCACGGACACAGGCACAACTCGAACGCGGCAAGCGCATCGTGGAAGTATTCAAGCAGCAGCAATACAATCCCATTCCGGTGGAAGCGCAGGCGACGGTGTTGTGGTCCGTGCAGAATAATTTCATGGACGACGTGCCGGTGGACCGGATCAAGGATTTCCAGGCCAAACTCGTGGACTTCCTCAACACGCGCAAAGCGGACTTGCTGGCAAAGCTGCGCAACGAGAACGCCATCAGCGACGCCCTCGCGGCAGAGTTGAAGACGGCGGTGACGGAGTTCAAACAGACGTATCACTGAACAATTTCATGGTCAGTTACAAAACCAAAGTGGCTCCGGTGTGGCGGATCGAAGATATGATTTATCTGATTCGCGGGCAGCGGGTCATGTTGGATTCTGACCTGGCGAAAATTTATGGCGTGAAGCTAAAGCGCCTCAACGAACAGGTCGGAAGAAATCCGGACCGCTTTCCAAAGGATTTTGCATTTCAACTTGCCCCTCAGGAGTTTACAGATATGCGGTCGCAATTTGCGACCGCATCAAAACGGAATATCCGCCATCTTCCATGGGTTTTTACGGAACATGGCACGATCATGCTGGCCAGTGTGCTCAACAGTCCCATTGCGGTTGAAGCGAGCGTTCGCGTTGTCCGGGTTTTTGTGGGAATGCGCGAGCAATTGGCCGCGCACAGGGAACTCGTCCACAAGCTGGCGGACCTGGAGCAACGCGTCAGCGGGCACGATGAGGCGATTGCCAATTTATTCGAAGCGATCCGGCAATTGGCCGAACCGCCGTTGCCGGAAAACCGGCGCGAGATTGGTTTTCACGTCCGTGAAACCGCGCCGCGTTATCGCGTCAGAACCTGTCGGAGAAAATAATTTACCATGCCGAGCACGCGCGACATTCGCCGACGCATCCGGTCGGTCAGGAACACCGCCCAAATCACCAGGGCGATGCAAATGGTGGCGGCGGCCAAAATGCGCAAGGCGCAGCAGGCCGCGCTGGCCGGGCGGCCGTATGCGGCCTTGATGAATGACGTGCTGGCCAATGCCGCGGCGCGCACGGCGTTCTTCAAACATCCGCTTATGGAGGTGCGCCCGGTCAAAAAGCGCGCCATCATCCTCGTCAGCACCGATCGCGGTTTGTGCGGCGCGCTCAACAGCAATTTGTTCCGGGAAGTGGTGAAGCTCGACAAGAACAACACCACGGTTTTCATTACCGCCGGTCGCAAGGCGTCGCAATTCATCGCACGCACGCGGCGGTCGCTCGCCGCTGAGTTCACCTACAAGGACACGCCGCAGTTCGCCGAGGCCCGAGTGATTTCCAAATTCGCGCAGGATTTGTTTCTCAAGCGCGAGGTGGACGCCGTCGATGTTTTATTCACCAACTACATTTCGACCCTGACCCAGCAACCGAAGGTCGTCCCGTTTCTGCCGATTGGAAAAATCGAGGCTGTCCGGGCCGGACACGGCGACGCGACGGAGCTCGAACCGTTGTCGCCCGCCGCGACCACGGACGTTTTTGAATTTGAGCCGGACGAGACCACCGTGCTGGGCGAACTGCTGCCGCACAGCCTGAATTTCCGGGTTTACCAGATTTTGCTGGAGGCCCGGGCCAGCGAACACAGCGCGCGCATGGTGGCGATGAAGAACGCCACCGACAACGCGCAGCAACTCATCAAAGGACTGACGCTCGAATACAACAAATTGCGCCAGTCGAACATCACGAAGGAACTGTTGGAAATTGCCACCGCGCAAATGGCGGTGGGTTGAAATCATTTCGCATATGAATAAAGGCAAAATCGTGCAAATCATCGGGCCGGTCGTGGATGTGGAATTTCCCGGCCAGCCGCCCGCCATTTACAACGCGCTGACCATCGAATTCGACGTCCCCGGGGCCGGCAAAACCCGGCAAACGCTCGAAGTCGAACAGCACCTGGGCGACAACTGGGTGCGCTGTGTTTGCATGGGCTCCACCGAGGGCATGAAACGCGGCTTCGAAGTCAGCGACACCGGCGGCCCCATTTCCATGCCGGTGGGCGAAGCCGTTATGGGCCGCGTGTTTAACGTCGTGGGCGAGCCGGTGGACGAAGCCGGGCCGGTCAAGGCCGACAAGTTCTATCCCATTCACCGCCCGGCCCCCACGTTATTGGATCAATCCACCTCACCGCAGGTGCTCATGACCGGCATCAAGGTGATTGACCTCATTTGTCCGTTCCTGAAGGGCGGCAAGGTCGGCGCGTTCGGCGGTGCCGGCGTCGGCAAGACCGTCGTCATCATGGAATTGATCAACAACATCGCCAAGCTCCATGGCGGCATTTCCATGTTCGCGGGCGTGGGCGAACGCACCCGCGAAGGCAACGACCTTTATAACGAAATGATTGAAGCCGGCGTCATCAAGGTCGAAAAAGACGACAAGGGCCATCCTAAAAAAGGCGCGAATGGTCTTCCCATTCTCAAGGAAGGTTCCAAAATCGGCCTCGTTTACGGCCAGATGAACGAGCCACCCGGGGCGCGTCTGCGCGTCGCGCTGTCGGCGCTCGCCGTGACCGAATATTTCCGCGACGAAAAAAATCAGGACGTGCTGTTGTTCATTGACAACATTTTTCGCTTCTCGCAGGCCGGTTCGGAAGTGTCCGCGCTGCTGGGCCGCACACCGAGCGCCGTCGGTTACCAGCCAACGCTCGCCGCCGAAATGGGCGATTTGCAGGAACGCATCACCTCGACCAAGAAAGGTTCCATCACGTCGTTCCAGGCCGTGTACGTGCCGGCGGACGACCTGACCGACCCCGCGCCGGCCACGACCTTCGCGCACCTGGACGCGACCATCGTGCTGGAACGCGCCATCGCTGAACTCGGCATTTATCCCGCGGTGGACCCGCTGGCCTCGACCAGCCGCGCGCTTACGCCGGAAATCGTCGGGCAGGAACATTACGAGGTCGCCCGCGGCGTGCAGAAGGTTTTACAGCGCTACAAGGATTTGCAGGACATCATCTCAATTCTCGGCATGGACGAGCTTTCGCCCGACGACAAGCTTGCCGTGTATCGCGCGCGCAAGATTCAACGCTTCCTGAGCCAGCCGTTCTCGGTAGCGGAAGTGTTCACTGGCCGGGCGGGCAAACAGGTGCCCGTCGCCGAAACCGTTCGCGGTTTCAAGGAAATCCTGGACGGCAAACACGACGAGGTGCCCGAACAGAATTTTTACATGAAGGGCGGCATTGAAGAGATTAAAGAGACGTGATCGGGAGGGACGGCGTGCCGCCGTCCCCAAATAATGGGTCGCCGACACGGCGACCCTCCCAATAACAATGGCTGCAACCATAAAACTCGAAATTGTCACGCCGGAAGCAAAAATCTTCTCCGACGACGTGGACATGGTCACGCTCACCGGCGGCGAAGGCGAGATGGGCATTTTACCGCAACACATGCCGTTGATGACGCAGCTCGTGGCGGGCGAAATCGTCGTCCAGAAGGGCAAGGAAACCTTTTTTATCTGCGTCGGCGACGGTTTTGTACAGGTCACCGGCGACCGCGTGGCCATTCTCACCGACATGGCCATCAATGCCGAAAACATTGACGAGGCCAAGGCCGAGGAAGCGCTGCGCCGGGCCGAGGCGCGGCTGGCGGAGAAGATCACCGGTGAAGAAGCCGCCCGCGTTCAAGCTGCGCTCATGCACGCCACCACGCAGCTCAAAGTGAAGCGACGACGGGGTTGACGCAACCGGGCGGTCATTCAACCGCCCGCATCAACATTGCATTTGCCTTCGGAAAAATTACCGGCAAGATTCGCGTCATGCGCCATTTTTTTATTTTCATTTCCACCCTCGCACTGGCCTTCAATTCTTTTGCCCGCGAGAACACGTTGCTGGATTCGGGCTGGCGATTCAAATCGGGCGACATCCCGGGCGCGGAAGCCGTGGCCTTCAGCGACACCAACTGGCAGACGGTTTCCCTTCCGCACAACTGGGGCTGGGCACAGGCGCAACAGGGAAAGGACTATTACCGCGGGCCGGGCTGGTATCGGCGCGAACTGGACCTCAAGCCGGAACCCGGCAAACGATATTTTCTCCGGTTTGAAGCCGCGAGTCTGTTTGCCGATGTTTACGTGAACGGCGACTTTCTCGGCGAACATCGCGGCGGGTTCGGCGCGTTCGGTTTTGAAATCACCAGACACTTCTCCGCGAACGGCACGAATGTGATTGCCGTGCGCGTGAGCAATTCCTGGGAGCCGGACATCGCGCCGTTAAGCGGCGACTTTTCCGTCTATGGCGGCATCTACCGGCCGGTGCATTTGATCGAAACGCCGGCGGAAGATTTCACGCTCCTGGACCATGGCTCGCCCGGCGTCGCCTGGCTGCAAACGAGCGTTACGAAGAAAAAGGCGGTAATTGACGTGACGGCGCAAATTTCCAACGGCTCGACGGACCGCCAACCGTTGACACTGGTCGCTACCATACTGGACGCGACCGGGAAGAAGATTGCCGAGAGCAAACAACCGGTCGTTTTGGCGCCGAACGTGACGGCGCCGTATTGGTTGCGCGTAACGGTGCCGCGTCCGCATTTGTGGAACGGACGCCCGGACCCCTACCTCTACCGGGCGGTGGTGGAATTGCGTTCAACGAACGCCGTGGTGGATTCGGTCGTGCAACCGCTCGGCCTGCGCTTTTATCGGGTTGATCCGGACAAGGGATTCTTGCTCAACGGCAAACCCTACGCCCTGAACGGCGTGGACCGGCATCAGGACCGGTGGAACGAGGGTTGGGCCATTTCCGACGCGGACATGGACGAGGATCTGCGGCTCATCCAGGAAATCGGCGCGACGGTCGTCCGTTGCGCGCATTACCAGCATAGTGATTACTTTTACAGCTTGTGCGACCAGGCGGGCATTCTCGTCTGGGCGGAAATCCCGCAGGTGAATGAAATCAATGCCTCGGCGCGATTTGCCGAAACTTCACGCGGCCAGTTGCTGGATCTGATCCGGCAAAACATCAATCACCCTTCGATTTTCACCTGGAGCCTGTTCAACGAAATCGGGCTTGGGAAAACCCCCGACCCGGAGCGCGAGTTGCAGGACATGAACAATGTTGCCCACAGCGAAGACCCGACGCGTCCGACCATTGGTGCCACCTGCACGGACCGGTTTCCGCAAATGAACAAAATTCCCGACCTCCTCGGCTGGAACATATACCCCGGCTGGTATTCCGGCTGGGGCACCAAAAACGATGTTGGAGGTTTGTTGGATAAACATCGTTACGACAGCCAGCACGGCGGTTTTTGCGTGAGCGAATACGGCGCGGGCGCGAACCCGGAACAGCACGAACAAAATCCGAAACAACCAGCCACCGGCGGCCAGTGGCATCCCGAGGAATGGCAGGCGATATTGCACGAAACCGTATGGCCGGTCATGAAATCGAAGCCGTATGTCTGGGGCACGTTCGTCTGGAACATGTTCGACTTTGCCGTCAGTACCCGTAACGAAGGCGGCATTCCCGGCCGCAACGACAAGGGCCTGGTGACCTACGACCGCCAGACCAGGAAGGACGCGTTTTATTTTTACAAGGCCAACTGGTCGGATGCACCGGTACTGTACCTCACTGATCGCCGGTTCACCGACCGCACGAACGCCGTCACGGACGTGAAGGTTTATTCCAACGCCCGGCGGGTGGAGGTGCTGCTGAACGGAAAATCCGTGGGCTACCACGGTAACGCCACGAACTGCGTGTTCATCTGGAGGAACGTCAAATTGAATCCCGGCGAAAACCGGATCACCGCCCAAGCCGAACGCAACGGAAAGAAATTGAGTGACGGCTGCACGTGGACGTTTCGACCGCCCCAGCCGGTCCCGCCGAATCCCGCAGGGTAGCAGCAGACAGTATGACGTGACTTTTAACTGGCGGGACACAAAGGGCGTGAAGCTTTTCGGCCGGTGTGACCAAACGCCCTTGCCCATTCCCCTCTCCCCGCCCGGGGCCGTCTTTACCTTTGTGGCAACGGCCCTTTTATGGGCTGAGCTGGCGGACGCGGTAGAAGCGTTGGGGAACGGCCGGGCTCAAGGGCGGGGTGCCGGATAAAGTGCCGTCGTCTTTCCAACTGGTGATGCTGGCGCCGCTGGTAATCGTAATCATCGGTTGCCAGTTGGTTGGCCATAAGCTGGGGGTGAATTGCACTTCGTAGGCGGCACCGGGCGTGGTTTTCCATTGCAGCGTCGCGGTCCGTTGTACCGCATCGGTATCCAGTCCCATGATTTGAATTGTCGGCGCCGGAGTAACGGTCAATTGACTAAAGAACGCGTTCCGATCTTCGGGCGGCGAGTAGTAGTCGTTTAGAAAGGCCAGCCCGATGGTGTGCGTGCCGGCGGTGAGGAACAAAGTGATGGTGTAGGTGGCCAGATTGGTTGTGGTGAGGAAAAAGTTCGTCCGCGAGCTGCCGTCCACCGTCACGCCAATCTGGGGCAACACACCCGCCGCGGCGTTGCCGCCGGCCACAACCGTGAAGGTGTAATTGCCGGTGGCGGTGAAATTGAGGGCGGTTTCAATCCGGCCGCTGCTGTTGAGATAGGCAACGCCACCGGATGTGGAATAGACACCCACGTTTACGTTCGTCATGGTTGCAGCCACGATGGTGGCGCCGGGTGTCTGTTGAAACGCGGCACCCAAATCGGTGAGCAATCGGCTGATGTAACGTCCGGCCTGGGTGGCGTGTTGGGTTTCTGTGTCCCACGCGATTTCGTCGAGGATGACCAGACCGTTGCCGCGACGGTCCTGCGCGACTGCGCCGGGACGGGTGAGCAACGTGGAGGGATCGTTGTCGGAATCGCGGCCCCAAAGGATTTGATCCAGGAACAGATTGCGGTCCTCCGGCGGGGCATAAAGGTCGTTGTCGAAGGAAACCGCCAGTTGGTGAGTGCCAGGCGTCAGATCGGCGGCCAGCGTATAGTAAGCGGATACGTTGGTGGGCACCGTCACCGAATCCTGCGCGACGCCGTCAATTTTCAAGGACATCTGCGGCCAGCCGCCGAGCGCCGGCGTGCCGCTGGCCAACACATTGAACAGATAGGTTCCGGCTTGGGCCACATTGATGTCCTGGGCGACATAGCCATCGGACCAGAGCAACCAGCCGCCGGACGAGGCGCCGCCGGCGGTATGAATCGGCATGGTCTCCACCTGGATCGTGTTGTAAGTGGTCAGGTTGAATATCTTGCGGTAATAACGGCTGGCGACGTTGGTGGACAACACTTCGTTCTGGTTCCAGGTGCCGGGCTGGCTGACCCAATACAAATCGTCGTTGGCGGGGCGCACGGCGGTATTGGTTGAGTCGCGGCGCAACACGAGGCCAAGGGCTGCGGAGCTATAACCCAATTCCGGAAAGAGCTGGGGTCCGGCAGCGGCGAGAAAGGCGTCGGTGGGCCGGTGCAGAACCAGCTTGCCGCCGTGCGCAACGTAGTTGGTAAGCGTGGGCAATTGCGCGGTCGCTTCCTGCCAGGCCGCGCTGCCGCCCGCCACGATGAGTACCGGGTAAACCGCCGGGTCACAGTTCGTGAGGTGGCCGGAGAAATTTTCGGCCAGCAACCCGAGTTGTGCAAGTTTGGCGGCGGCGGCGGAACTGGTTTCGGCCAGCAACGCGGCGGGACGTAACGCGAGGTGTCCGGAGTTCGAACCGCAATAATTCAGCAAACGCTGCAACAACACACCGGCGACCGGTTCGACATCGAATCGCGCCGTCAGCGGCCATTGCGAGCAAAGCACGCTGCCCGAACCCATCGGCACTTCCACGGCAGCGGCGTAGGCGAGACCGCTCGTGGAACCGATGGATGCCAGCACGCGGAAATTGCCGCCCGCCGGCACGTTCAGGGCGTTGAGGACCACCCGATTGTCGTCCGCCCACCAGCGCAAATCGTCAGCCGTGAGGTCGGCGGTAACCGGGTGATCGGGATTCGGAAAGGCGAAGCTGGCGTCGTAATTCTGCACCTGGAGACCGGCGGGCATCCAGGCGGGATAATTGGTCTGTTCGAGCACCAATACCCGGCCGCCTTGCGCAGTGAAATTCTGCCATTTGCCGGCAACGGTGTCCGAACCGACTTCCGGCACGGATCCGGCGGCCAACGCGTTTTGGCCGACAATCAACAGATTGAATTGATTGTACGGCGCGGTGTACAGATTGGTCACGGCGGTGAACGGGATGCTAAAGCGGCTGAGCAAACTGGCGGTCACGCCGGCCGGGTCATACAAACCGAGCTTTACCCCGGCGGGCAGCGTCAGCGTCGTCGGCGGCAGAGCCGAGTAAAGCATGGTGTTGGTGAAAGCCAGGCCGGTGGCGTTATCCAATTCGAACTGCAGCGGGAACGAACCGGCAGCAGCCGGCACTTGAAAAGAAATGATGCCCTGCCATTGTCCCGCCGGCGACAGGGAAAACCCCGTGCTCTGCCACGGTCCGGCGCCTGCCTTCCAGAGGAGCACGAAGTTATTCGACACCATGGTATCGTTGTAGACGTGCAACGAGCGTTGCACGGTTTGGCCGGTGAAGAAACGCGGGTTGTATTGGTCCACATACACGCCGTTAGGCGCGTAGGCGGCTTTTTGCACCTGATAGAGATAATTTGAACCGGGATTCAAATCGAACACGGTCCCCGCAACGCTCGGATCCTCAAATTCCGTCCATGGCGAAATGCCGTTGACTCCGTACGAACGGTAGGCCTGGATTTGCATCTGCCAGGTCATACCTTTCGACAGATCGCGGTAGTAAGCCGGATCGAAATAGGCGTCGTCGCCAAAGAGAATCGTGAAATCCGCCGCCGACGTTGACGGCACCCAGAGAAATTCACCGATGTAAAGCGGCTTGGAGTGGTCCCAGACCCATTGACCGCCCGGCATCCAATCGCGGGCTATCGGCTGGTTCATCCAGTAAGCCTCGTTGGGCCAGACATGGTAGTCGGGAAATTCGTGCGGATAATGCAGGCCGAGCACGTCGGCTACGCCGCCCGGATCGAGATCGGACTCGTAAGTGATGGGACGCGTCGGGTCGAGGCTCTTGAGGGTGAGCCCCAACGCGGCCAGATTGGTTACCGTGCCGGAATAGAGTTTTTGCCCCCCACAACTGAGGATTTCATTCTCCAGGCTCCACAGGACGATGGATGGATGATTGCGGTCACGTTTGACCGCGGCGGTCACGTGTTGCGAATAATTGGTCCAGAATGTCGGGCTGCTCAGTTGATAGGCCGCGGGGTCGCACCACACCGCGCATTCCTCCACCACCAGCAGGCCGACTTCGTCCGCGAGGTTATACCACGGTTCGTCCCACGGTTGGGTGTGGAACCGGATGGCGACGTTGTTGCCGGCCTTGACCTCCTGCAGAACCTGGCGGATCTGGTTCGTGTCCTGCAAATCGGACGGCGGCCAGGTTGCGGTGGCCAGCACGTTGATCGGCGTGCCGTTCAAGTAACAACGCCCGCTTTGGGTCCAGAATTCGCGGAAGCCAAAGCGCGTTTGCAATTGGTCCTGGCCGGCGCTGCTCGAAATGGTTGTCGCGAGGAAATACAGGTACGGATCCAAATGCGACCACAAATGCGGGTTGCTCCACGGCGCGATGATGTCGAGTTGCGTGCTGACGCCCGCGGGAACCGTGATTTGTTGGGGCGGCAATGACAGGGCAGTGACGGCGCCGTCCAGAACGGAATTAGCGATGTTGACGGATTGTTGAGTCGCACTGTCATTGCGCACCGTCAGGCGCACCGTCAGGCGGTTGGACCGCACCGATGGCATGATGAACACATCGGCGATGGACACCGGCGGCACGCTGACAATTTTGACCGGCTGCCAGATGCCATACAGTTGATAACGCCCGCCGATGGGCGCCAGAATGTTGTTGGTAACGAAGTAGCGCGCATCTTCGCCGGCCGGCATATTGGTGAAGTTCACCGCTTGCGCAAACGTCGCCGTCCAATCGGTCACCCCCACAATCAACTCGTTTGTCTGGCCAACGCGGGCGGCAGCGGTGACATCGAACTCGAACGGTTCGTAGCCATTGAGGTAACTGCCAAGGAAGGTGCCGTTGAGCCAGACCTGGGCGTTATATTTCGCGCCGCCGAATTTGAGTTTAAGTTGGGTGCCGGCCAGCGCGGACGGCAATACAAACGTCGTGCGAAACCACGCGTGTTGGTATTGATAGCCGGAAAGAAAACCGGGCACGGTGATGCTCTGCCAGTTGTTGGTGGGCGGGTAAATGAGCTGGCTGACGTTCTGATATTGCCAGGTTCCGCCGAGGTCCAGTTCCGTCCGCGCGGCGTGGGCGGGGCAAACAACACCCATAAAGACAACCAGGCCAAGAAGTAAAGCTGGGACGCGCCCGGGAACATGCGGCCTGAGGAACAACATTAGTTTAAGGTAAGGTGATTCCCCGCAGAGTCAAGCGGTTCTGATAGGGTTGGCTGCCCGTGATGATTGGTGCCGAAATTCACCATAGATTCCAAGGCAGTAACTCAAATGCAACGTGAGATTATTGGGGCGGACGGAACGCCGCCGCCGCCGTCGGGCGCAACATGAAGATAAACAGCAGGACGGGATAAATCAGGCCAAAGCACCCGCGGCCTCAGGCCCCGGTTGCTGGCGGGCCTGTTCGATCATCGGCTGGGTCACAAAGATAAAATTGACCACCATCCCCACAATACCAAAGACAAGGGCATAGATCGCATAGGCAATCGAGAGCGTGCGCGCCCAGGACTTGAGGCGCAATAGACCAATGCCCGCCGCCAGCAAGGCCGCACAACTCAGCAACCCCAATGGAATGCAAACTTTCAACCAGGCAGCGTAGGCCGGGTTTTCATGGATCAATTTGATGACTGGATTGTTCGCGCCCACTGGCAGGTAAAACAGGGCGATAAAGGCAATCATCCCGAATAGCCCGAACGCGGCAAACACAATATTCAGAATCCCAAATACGGTTACAGAAGTCGGCCGTTGCATACTGGGTTGTCCTTTCCGGTAATGTCGGGTTGGGTGACGCGCAAAAACTGAACCAACCCGCGCGCCCAATCAACCATTAATTTTCAACCGGATGTTCACGCGTCGTGCCGCGTTGGCACGGCCTTGGCCATGCCCGACTGTTTTGGCTCGCTCCTGGCCCCGGTTTGCGGCAGCCTGCTGGATGGCCAATTCCAAAAAGCTCACCCGCGCCGACATTTATAAACAGATCGACGCCTTTCGTGGCATCGACAAACGCGACGCCGACGGCAAAATGTCGGCGGAACAATGGGCGGAGACCAAGCGCCTGGAATTGGGGAACCGGAAATCCCTGCGGCCGGCGGCCCTGACCAAATATCCAGTGGCCAGGAACAGCGTTTAACCTCCTTCTCCTCCGAAACATTGCCGCCGACTGGTCAAGGGGCGCTTAGACCAAAGACCGCAGAGATTTAACACCAAACGCGCCCGTCCTCTCCAATCCTCCGTAGCGGGCTGCTGCGGATAACGGGCGTACTCCCGCAATGCGGGACGGAAGGTGGACGGACCACGCGAAACTTCGGAGGGCTGAGTTCCACGAAGCCCTGATTTTCAACCGCGGATGGACGTGAATCGTGCAATGCGGGAGACGCCCAGCCAGGCGGTAAAAAAACAAAAAACTGGCACGGGATATGCGAATGTATGGTGATGATGAATAGACGTACCGGCCGGCAAAGACACATATTGGTCGTGGATGACGAATCTCTCGTCCGCCAGAGCGTTCAAATGCTTCTCCAAGGCGAGGGTTATGTCGTCGCCCAGGCCAGGAGCGGCGCCGAGGCGCTGGCCCTGTTTGAGCCCGGCAAGTTCGACATGATTTTCACCGACTACCTGATGCCGGAGATGAGAGGTGACCAGTTGGCCGCGGCCATCAAACAGCGCTCACCCAAGCAGCCGGTCGTGATGATCACAGCCTTTCCTGAAAAACTTCAGACTTCCGACTGCCCCCTGGGTGGCGTTGATTCCTTCATCTGCAAACCGTTCGACCTTGAGAACCTGCGGATAGCGATCGCCCGCTACGCTCCCGCCTGAAACCTGGAGCGTCAGCGGAAATCCAAAAGCATGCCGGTTCCCGGTTCCAGTGCGTATTGATCATCAATACACACCTCCAGCTGTCTATCCAATGTTTTCAACCTGAACGAATCCGACGATTTCGTCCACATTGAAAGCTGCCACAACGCTTTCTCCTTCCCAGAAAAAAATAATTTTGTTTCCGTCTCCAACGGTAGCAGTCTCTGCTTTGACCATAAGGACGGCGCCTTTTGTCAGAACTCGATAGGTTTTCATACAACCTTGACCTTAGTTGATCCTGACAAATTCACAAGGCTTCCCCGGTGATAATTTAACCGACCACAACCCCGGCAGCCTCATCAACCCACGAGCACACCATGACCGTAATACGAATCTTGCTTCAACCCGCCCGGCTCCCATTCCCAGACCCAAAATCCGGGACGCCAGACCAGAATCAAGGGTAGGGACGGATCGCCGAGCCGTCCGTTCTTTCAACGCTCGACTGATTATTAACCGCAGATTGCGCAGAGGAACGCTGATTTTCTCTCGCTTGCGGCGGCGAATCCCGCATTGCGGGAGCAGACGGGTGACTTCTGGGGTTCTGACGGCTGAACCGGCCTCACGGTGCCGGTGTAAAACTCCAACTCACGCTCGCGGTGCCGGCGGTGGCGTCGGTGATGACGCCATTGACCCACATGTCGTTAGCGATGAAATCATTGGGCGTATAATAATCGGTGGTGGGGATCGTGAATGACCCCAACACCGGAAGCACGGCCGATCCGGAGATCGTGCTGCTCGACACTGGCAGAGCGCGTGGAAGGATCGAGACTTGCCCTGCAATGGCGATTCTGGCAGACGAGGACGACTGGCCTTCACTGATCGTGGTATCAATGACGTTGCCCGCTACAATGGCGGCGAAGTTATAGGTGTTGCTCGTGCAATTAATGCCCAAAACGAAAGTTGATAGTAACGGCACGGGTGGGCCGGAGCCAACGGTAGTGGAGGTGATAAGCGTCCCGGAGCTCGAATCGTCCTCGCGATCATTCATCGAGACGGTACCGGTCGCGGAACCGTCAAAGATGAATAACCCAGGATTCGACTGCGTCAAATGAAACGTAACCGATGCCTGCCGGCTGATGCTGAAACTGAAGCCCGGCGCTGACGGCGCCAGCGTGTAGGTAAAAGTCAGCGTGGCGTTCCAGTTGCTCACACTCGCGAAACCGCACGGGTTGACAATGACCGTCGTGAAATTCGTCGTGATGCCCATCGCGTTGCTGGCGGTGAGCGTGTAAACGGTCGTCGTGGTCGGCGACACGACGAGGCCACCGCCCGTTACGACTCCCGGCCCGGGAGAAAGTCGGTAGGTCATGCCGGCGACGGGGCACCAGGTCAACGTGCTGGACGCGCCGGACGTGATCACCGGCGGCGTCGCCTGGAACACACAACCGCCGCTATTGGTTTGGGTGAGCCGGAAGTAACCGCTTTTATTGGTAAACGGGAATAAAACGACGAGCGAACTGCCTGAAAGAACCGAAGTCTGCGTCACCGCCTGCCAGGTATGCGTTGAAAGGTTCGTCGTGGACGACAATTGCCAGTCCGTAAAATTGCTGGGCCATGAAAACCGAACGGTGGTTGGCGGGACGAGAGATATCGAAAGCGTCGGCGACGCCGCTTCGGCAGTGCACGCCAACGCCAACACGCACCATGAAATATAAAGGGTTCTCACGCCTGACCTCACTGGTTTTTCCAACCTGATGGGGATGAGTGTGACAGATGCATAAAATTTATACAAGTAATATCTATGACAATGGTTGGGGGAGGCGGGCTCCGCGTTCTGCCGGGAGCACCGGCATCCTTGCCGGCTGTGTGTCCCTCAGCCCTCAACCGGGGATTAACCGCCAAGCCGCCAGGAACGCCAGGTCTT
>Ga0265338_10000511_pt1 | contig 68555 bp, 64 predicted proteins | sample 42126metaG_FD_193579 | JGI IMG/M metagenome (GOLD analysis project Ga0265338, IMG submission 193579) | Rhizosphere microbial communities from Carex aquatilis grown in University of Washington, Seatle, WA, United States - 4-21-26 metaG | ecosystem: Host-associated > Plants > Roots > Rhizosphere...
TGGTCTGCTGCGAGCCGTTGAGCACCACCACCGACGTCGAGTACGGCGCGTAGGTCGTCGACGTAAACGAAAGCACGTAGTCGTCGGGAATCATCCCTAAAAAGCGATACTGCCCCGATGCATCGGTGACGGCGTGGTAGGTGGCGCTTGGTGAACGGGCTTCAACCTTGACGCCCGAAACGGGTGCGTGGGTGTGGTCGTCGGTGACGGTGCCCGAGACAATGCCCGCCGAGGCCGCAAATGCGCGCACGCAAGTTGCCGCCAGCCACAAGAACCCGGCAAGAAGAACCCACCAACGCACTAGATGCTCTCTTTTGACCAACTCGACTCCCAGCGCAATGAAGAGACGGCGAATCAGCCGCTTCTTATGAAGTTGATGCTAGGTGATGCTGGTGCGGTGGTGCATCCTGGAACTTGTAGCCGTCGTTAAGATAGCGGGGCCCGCAATTACGTTTCCCCTAATAATCTTTACGGAACCTTAACGTTCGCTCGTCTTGGCCGGGTCGACGATCTGCCAGCGCGAGCGCAAGCCGAGGCGGCCCAGGATCGAGCTGACGTGCCGCTCGACGGTGTGCTCGCTGATCTGCAGCGCGACCGCCACCTCGCGATTGCGCGCCCCGCGCCGGATGAGGTTGGCGACCTGCTGCTCGCGCCCAGTCAACGCCGAAGCGGTAGAGCGTCCGCGACGTTCCGGACGGTGCGCGTCGCGCTCCTGGCGGACTAAAAGCAACATCGCCTCGTTGGTCCAACGTCGCAAACCCATGGCGTTGAACTCGCGCGCGGCATCGCCGGCATGGTCGATCCACCCACCCCCTTCACCGCTGCGAAAGAGCACGTGCGCCCGCGCTAAGAGTTCGTGCGCGTGTAGGTAACGCCGGTCTGGCGCGGCGACGGCTCGCAATGCCGACGCGGCAAAGCGCGCGTCGTCGAGTGCCGCGTGGCGCGCCGCTACGGCGAAGAGCGTTGGTTCGCTGGCCGCGCTGTCCGCTCGCAATAGCGCGCGTCGCACCGCGCTAGCCAGCGGCGCGCCGGCTGGAAGCAGGGCGGACCCAACCAGCGCGGCAATCGTCGCGGCGACGCTTTCGCCGGGCAAATCGCTGCCCGCCGCGACCTCAAGGATGTCTGCAGTTACCCAACTCCGCAAAGCAAAATCGTTAGCCATCTCAATTGCTAATTGCGCTCCCGTTCCGGCGAAGAGGACGAGCGCTGCGCGATTGCGCACCTCGTTGCGCGCCCGATCCAGCAGTGCAGCGGTACGGTCCAGGTCGCCGGCATCGAGTGCGATGCGCGCCGCGGCAGCCAGCGTTCGCGCGAGCCATCCGGCGAGCCGATGCGTCGCTGCGGTTGAGACGGCGTCGTCGATCGCCGCACGCGCCGGTTCGACGTCGCCGAAAAGCAACGCATGGTGTGCAAGACGTTCCTTGATCGCGCTCGCAAGATAAAAACGATGCGACGCGACCGCGCGGTCGTGAGCCATTCTAAAGTGCTCGTAGGCGCTTTGCGGTTCGCCGGACCACGTGAGAACGACCGCAATGGAGAGATAGTCGGTCTCGTCGGGCTCGGCGATGGCACCGAGATACTCGGCCGCGCCGGCGGCGTCGCGGCAAGCAATCAGTTCGGGGAGTGCGGTCGCGGCTACGCCGCGATCGTTACCGGCAAGCGCGTGTACGAAGGCACGGACTCGATGCAGCCGTGCGCGCTCGCTCGGCGTCTGGGCGACCACAGAATCAAGCAGCGCCCCGGCCGCAGCGAGCCGGCATTGTGAAACGAGCGCATCGATCTCCGGCACAAAGGCCATACTGCGCCATATGCTAGCAAGCCAGTGTTAAGCCGCGATTACGAACGTCGCGAAAATCGCGCCGTTCTTAAGCCGCCTTAGGGAAAGATTCGAAAGATCGTTCCGTAGTAGGTCGACGAACCGCCCCAATACGTCGTCCCGTAAAGGACGCCGCTGTCCGCGGTCAGACCGGCCTCCGGATTAGCTCCGTCGGGATCTCCCTTAAATCGATAGATCACTTTCTCGTTACCGAACGGGCTCATCTTGAAGATCGTGCCACAACGATAATATCCCCCGCGCATGGGGCCGTCTCCCGAAGAGATGCAGTAACGCGAGTTGCGCGGGCTATTACCCCCGCCCGTCGTGGTGCCGTAGAGTTGCCCGCCGACGACGACGAGACCGGAATCCGGGAACGCTCCGTCCCTGCCGATCCCGAAGTTATGAATAACGACCTCTTGACCGCCTGTCTTGATCGCGAAAACGGTGCCGTAACCGCGACCGACGCTCCCGCCGTGCAGCGTCGTTCCGTACAACTCGCCGTTGAGATTCACCAACGACCCGGTGGGATTCGAACCATCCCCCGATTCGATGCCGAAACTATGGAGCAGGCGTTCTTGACCGAACGGACTGATCTTATAAACCGCGCCGCCCGCTTTATTCTGACCTCCCGCGCGCGTCGTTCCGTAGAACGTGTTTTTTACTAGGGTCAGCGATGAGGTCGGATGACCGCCGTCGCGGGGGCCGCCCACAAAACTGTGGATCACCTGCTCGCCGCCGTTGCGCGAAAGTTCGAAGACCGCTCCTTTATCGTGCGCGCCACCGTTCTGGGTGGTTCCGTAGAGGAAACCTTTATATTGAACGAGGCCCGCTTCGGGCTGTGCGCCGTCGCCGCGCGCGCCGAAGTTATGAATGACGTGCTCGAAACCCGACTTGGTAATCGAGAATACGGTGCCGCCGCCGTGCGAACCGCCTCCCGAAGTCGTGCCGTAAAGTTTACCTTTATACCAAAGCAACGAAGCCGCGGGGTACGCACCGTCGGGATAACCGTTGAAGGTGTGCAGCACGGTTAGGTCGCCGAACTGACTCACCTCAAAAACGGTGCCGTACCCGTTGCCGTACGAGGAAGTGGTTCCGTAAAGCTTGCCCTCGACCGCGACGAGGCCGGCCTGAGGAGCGCCTCCGCTGGCCTGACCGCTGAAACTATAAATCGACGCATAACGGCCGTACCGGTCGTCCGAGAGCTGCGCCGCCGGCGCGGAGGGGCTACTCGGTACGGCGGGTGCCCCGGCAAAACGGGAACAGCCGCCCAGTAAAAGGGCACAAACGAAAAGCAAAGCAACGCGCACAATCCGCCATCCTCTCACGCTAAATAGCGAGGAGGGCGAATTTCACGTTTGCAGATTCGCTCTCCTAGCTAATCGCGCGGTTCGCTACGGATCGTAGCTGGAACGCGGGGTCGGACTCGACGAAGGATCTGAAGTCGGCGTCCCGGTGGCTTGCGGCCCCGGTTGAGCGTGCGGTCCGATGACGATTACGTCGCGCATGCCTTCGCCATAGTGATAGGCGCACCCGATGAGGTAGATGCCGGATTTGACGAGCGTCACCGTTACCGATTTGCCGGGTCCAATCGGACCGCTGGCGTAGCCGGTCCCCATCTTTCCGTTACCTTGTGCTTTGATCGAGAGCTGTGGGGCTTTGGGGAAGCGCGCCGGAACCCCCTGGATCTCTTTCACGACGTCGAGTGTGTGCGTGATGCGATGCGAAAGGTTGCGGATCGTGATCTTGGTACCGGGTGGAAACCCCAGCGCCTGAGAGAAGGTCCGCTGCGTGAAGCCGCCCAGCGATGCTTGCCATTTCTTATCGTAGATTTTCCCTAAGCCTTCGCTGGGGAGTTTTTCCCCGATCGTGTGAGCCGGCAACACGGCTTCCACGGCGAGGTCGGAACCGACGGACGGAAGCACGAGCGAGCCGCCTGGGGCGCTGCTGCCGATCGGGCGTCCTCCGCAAGCGCTGACTCCGAGTCCAACGACTGCCAAGGCTACGGCCAAATGTTTGGTTCCCATGGCCGAAACTTTAGCGACCTGGCGTGAAGAAAGTCTGAATTTATGGCGAATTGTGGCGATCGCGCGAGAGCGGGAAAGCGCCCCCCGATTTCGAAAAACAGGGGTCGCTTGTCGCTTCTTCTTGGAGGTATTTTCGTGCTTCGTTCTCGCCTCGCGCCGGCGGCCACCGCGCTCGCCGCGATTGTTTCGGTCGGTTTATCCGGGTGTTCCGGCGGCCGCTCGCTTATTCCCGGAACCGGCGGTGTACCGTTTGCCGGTCTCGGAGCCTCCCATCCCGGCATGTTTTCGCGCCTTAAACGCAATCCGCCGGTGGGCATGCAGCTCGCGTGGCTGATGACCGACGGTACCGTGCTCGCCCAGAGCTATTCGGGCAATACGTTCTATCAGTACACGCCCGACTCGACCGGCAGCTATTCGAACGGCACCTGGAAACAGGTCGGCTCGCTGCAGGCCGGATATGCGCCTTCGGCGGGATCGTCAGTCGTGCTCGCCGACGGACGGTTGCTGTTTATCGGCGGTGAGTACAACAGCCCCGGGAACTACGATCTGCAACTCGTGAATTTGGGCGCGATCTACGATCCGGTCAAACAAACGTGGGCGAAACTAGGACACCCCAAGGGCTGGAAGTGGATCGGCGATTCGCCCATTACCGTGCTGGCCGACGGGCGCGTGTTGCTTGGAGACAAGCTTCATGACTGGGACGCGATCCTGGATCCCGGTAAAAGCCTGAAATGGAAAAAAGTCTCAAGTAAGGGTAAATCAGATTGGAACGCCGAGGAAGGTTGGACGCTGCTTGCCGACGGCACGGTGCTAACCGCCGACGTTCTCAACGCGCCAAACTCCGAGATCTACAATCCGGTTACCAGCACGTGGAAGACGGCCGGTTCGACGATCGTCGATCTCCATTCGCCCTCACCTTTCCATCAGTGCTTGCAGTACGGTCCGAAACCACAGGACTGCTATCTGCCTCCGGGCGAGATCGGTCCGTCGATGCTGCGGCCCGACGGCACGGTTCTTTGGAATGGTTCGGGTTCCGGACCCAGCGGATACGGCGTGGGACATAACTCGGTCTATCACTCAACCGGCAGCCAGGCGGGCACGTGGACCAAGGCTCCCGACTTCCCCAACGGCGACAACGCGGGCGACTCGTTCTCGGTGCTTGAGCCGAGCGGCAACGTGCTCGTCTTTGGCGTGAGCGGTTCGATGTACGAGTGGAACGGCACGGCCTTCTCGCAAGTCGGCTCGTGGGCCGGCGCACCGATTCTGCTTCCTACCGGCCAGGTCATGATGTTCGGTTACTCCAACAGCGTGCTCTACACGCCGTCGGGCAGCCCCCAATCGGCTTGGGCGCCGACCATCACCGACGTCGGCAGCAGCTTGACGCACGGCCAGACCTATAAGATCACCGGCACGCAGTTCAACGGGCTCTCGCAAGCGGTCGCGTTTGGCGACGAGTACCAGACTGCGACGAACTATCCGCTCGTGCGCATCACCAATAAGGCGAGCGGACACGTCTTCTACGCGCGCACCCACGACCACAGTTCGATGGGCGTTGCGACCGGTTCGGCTTCGGTCTCGACAATGTTCGACGTTCCGTCGAACATTGAAACCGGCGCCAGCAATCTGGTTGTGGTTGCCAACGGCATTGCATCGCAGCCGGCGAAGGTAACGATCCACTAAAAAAAGAGGCGGTCGCCTCAACGAAAAAAAACCGGCGCGAGCCCCGCTCGCGCCGGTTTTTTTACTGCCGTCGAATGGAGACTAGCGCTCTATGCCGGCGGAGCCGGTCCGGTCGTAAGCGCGGTCGCGTAGAAGTTGTTGTCCTGCCAATAGCCATGCGCCACGACGCGTCGCCCGACGGCGACTCGGCCGCTGTTTTGATCGCGCAAAGCGATCGTATCGTCGACCACAATTTGACCGCTCGTCTGCTGCAACGTCACGAGATGGCCTTTGACTGAGACGATCGTGCCCTCGACGCGCGTGTGCTTATAGACGGCCGAAGTGCATTTTCCGTTAGGAACCCACGAGTCGCCCTGCCACGCACCGCAGTCGCTATCCACGTATGGCGACGCTGCTTGGGCCGCCGGTGCTCCCGGCGGTTCCTGCGCGTTCGCAAGCGTGCCCAGCGCTGCCAGCGCTGCGACCGTCGTAACGAATGATAGGAGTGCTTTCATAGAAGCCTGTTTCCCAAAATTGCGCAAGTATTGCGCGTTGGAGCGCACGCTTGCGGACGTTTCTATCTATTTTTGTAGATAGCGGCCGAACCAATAACGGGCAAGGTGGGCGACTTCTTCGAGCGCTCCCCGCTCTTCGAAAAGATGGCTAGCGTCCGGTACTATGACGATCTCTCGATTGCACGTCATCTGTGCCGATGCCCGGCGGTTAAGTGCGAGCACCTTTGGGTCTGCTCCGCCGACGATCAGTAACGTCGGCGCTCGCACTTTCTGAAGATTATCGCCGGCCAGATCGGGGCGCCCGCCACGCGAAACCACGGCGGCTATTTCTTTAGGAATGCGAGCGGCGGCGACGAGCGCTGCGGCAGCACCGGTGCTCGCGCCGAAATAGCCGATCGGGAAGCCGCGCAGCGCACTCTGCTCGCGCACCCACGACGTCGCGGCAACCAAACGTCGCGCCAAAAGTGCGATGTCGAAGCGCGATCCCGCGGTCCTGCGATCGATTGCCTCTTCCTGCGGAGTAAGCAGATCGAGCAATAGTGTCGCGATGTTGCCTCGATTGAGCGCATCGGCGACGAAGTGATTTCGCGGGCTCAGCCGGCTGCTGCCGCGGCCGTGCGCGAAAAGAACGAATCCTTTTGGCTTTTCGGGTAACGCTAAAACTCCCGGTGCGACAATTCCCTCACCGGCCTCGACCCGAACTTCGCGAATTGCTACGGGTTGAGAGCTCATACCGTTCGATGGTGATGATACTCGATGGATGCGAAGGCATTAAGAAGTTTAAATGAAAAACGGAATTGCCGCCAACTGAAGCAAGGTCGAAAAGATCGCCAATGCAACCGTCGAGCGATCGAGTAAAACTCCGGCAACCGTGCTGCCGGCAAACCAAGCAACGCCGAATATCAAATCGTAGAGACCAAAGATCGCCGCTTTGCGACGTTTCACAATTATGGTAGCGACCAAAGCCAACAACAACGCATCTTCTACTGCGATTCCGACGCCCCACAGCGCCGCGCCGGCAGTAGCCCACGCGCCGCTTCCCAGAAATGCGAGCGGCGCGGCTAACGAGGCAATCGCGACCGCGGCGACGATCACGGGCTTGCCGGCGCGATCGAAAAGCCATCCCAAAATCGGACTGGCGACGGCGCTGACGCCCATCGCAACGGCAAACAATACGGAAATGGCCGCGACGCCGGCGATATTATCGCGTTGGAAGCGAAACGCAATCAGCGCAAAATCGACGAACCCCGCAGCCAACAGCGCACCGCCGATGGCGTAGCGGCGAAATGCGGCCCAATCGCGAACGGGCGGTGCCGATTCGTCCTCGAGCGGGGGCACGACGTTGCGTCCGGCAACCGCTGCTATACTCAGCGTTGCTAGCGTGAGAATCGCGGGAACGATAAGGACGCCGAAACCGCTGCGATAACCGCCGTGTAGAACTGCGTATGCCACGACCAGCGGTCCGATCGTAGCGCCGAATTGGTCGAGCATTTGGTTGAACCCGAAGACGCGGCCGCCGCCGCCCAACTCCCGTCCGGCTTCGGCGAGCATCGCCGACATGACCGGTTTGCGGATGCCGCGGCCAAGTCGTTCGCCGATCATGAGTCCCGCCGCAAGCGGCCAGTTTCCGGCTAGCGCCAATGCCGGCACGCAGAGCATGTTGATGGCGTAACCGACCCATACCGTTACCCAATAACGACCGGTACGATCTGCAAACGCTCCGGAGACGGATCGCACCGCATAGCCTATCAGCTCGCCTGCGCCCGCCGCCGCGCCGATCAAGGCACCGCTGGCACCGAGATGACCCAAATACGCACCGACGATGCCACGGCCGCCTTCGTAGGTGAGGTCGGCAAATAAATTGACGACGCCCACCACGACGACGAAGCGCAAAACGCGCTTCGTCGCGGGATTCAAGCGAGCCGGGCGAGTCGACACTTAGAGCTTCAAATAGTGCTGCTGCACCCACGTCGCCCAATCGTTGCCGGGAGTACCGTCGTAGTTCGAGATCAGGACGCCGCAGTTACCCCACGTGTCCCACGTCCAGGCCTCGTAACCGACGCCGTGCGCGTCGGCCCACGTCATGAAGGTCGGGATGTAGTTCGGCTCGCAATCCGATCCGTCGTACGTCTCGCCCGTCTCACCGAAGATCAGCGGTACCTTCTTGGTGATGGGACGCATGCTCGAGTTGAAGCAGGCCACGGTATCGCAGAGGTTCTTACCGTAGACGTGAGCTTCGGCAACCAGCTGATGCATTGGGTCGTTCGGTCGCGACTCGAGCCAGGTCGAGCCGTTATATTTGGCACCGTCAATTTTGCCGCAGGCATTGGCATAGTCGATACATGGAAGGGAGATGACTCCCGTATAACCCGCCGTGCGCATGCGCTTGACCGCCTCGCGCATCGCGGCCGTTTGATAGAACTGATTGTATGGGCCATAGGTCGCCTCGTCGTCGCAGCCTTTCTGCATGAAACATTTCCAGCCGACGGTCGTTTCGCCCCACGGAGCCAAGATGACGTTAGGATCGTTTTTGAAAGTGGCCGCCATGCTCGACCACATGCCGGGCGAATGATCTCGATCGGGCGCGGCGGGCTGATAGGTTGCTTGATAAGCTCCCGGCGCGCCCCACATCAGGGAAATCTCTGCGTACATTCCATACTGATGCAGCAGGTTGACGTAGTTCACGATCGCATTGATGTAGTTCTTGCCGGCGTATTGCTGGTCGATTCCGTTAATGTTAAGCCAACAGTCCTCGTTGAGCGGAACGCGCACGACGTTGACGTTCCAAGTTGCCATGGCCTGAACGGAAGCGGCGTCGTTGGGCCCGTCGAAGATCCCCCAGCCTTGCACGCAAGCATACTCGGTGCCCGAACGGTTAATCCCGTGTAAGTGCACGACGGTATCATTCCCGTCGACGAGACGATTGCCCGAAACCCGCAATCCGCTCAGCGCCTTGCGCGCTTGGTGCGAAGCCGGCAGCGAAGAGCGCGAAGGAACCGTTCCGCCGGCCGATGTTGCCGAACAACCGGCCGTAACCAGCAGGGCCGCGAGCAGCCCCAGTGCTCGATGCGTCATGAAAGAGTATTCCGAGCGGGCGACCATGTTACTTGCGTCGCCGCCGAGAAGCTTTGATGATGAGCCGGAAGTACCGCTACGGCGAGATGACGTGGCCGGAGGTCAAGGCCGCTGCCGCGAGCCCCAGTGTGGCGATCGTGCCCATCGCCACATTGGAGGATCACGGCCGCCATCTGCCCATCGATACCGATTTGCTGCTCTGCGCGAGCGTCTGTGAGCTCGCGGCATCGCGCGCGGCGGACCGCACCGTCGTCGTGCCGCCGATCAATCACGGCTACAGCCCGCATCACATGGATTTCCCCGGCGCACTGACGATCGGCGCGCACACGCTCATCGACTACGGTCTCGACGTTTGTAAGAGTCTCGCTCACCACGGCTTCGATAGAATCCTCATCGTCAACGGCCACGGTAGTAACAGTCCGTTCGCCGACATCATCGCCCGGCTCACCGTGGTGCATACCGGCGCGCTGGCCGCCGCCGTCAACTACTGGTCCGCGCCCGGCGTCCGCGAAGTCGCCGACGGACTTCGTGAATCCGAAGCGATCGGCGGCATGAATCACGCTTGCGAGTTCGAGACGTCGCTCTATTTAGCGCTGCGGCCGGAGCTGGTAGACATGCAGCAGGCCGTGCACGAAATCGGACATCGCCCCAGCAAAAACTACTGGACCGATCTCGTCGCCGGCGATGGACCGTTAGCGATGATGGAGTATTGGAGCCAGCTCAGCGAGAGCGGCGTGATGGGCGATCCGACCAAGGCAACCGCCGAAAAAGGGCGCGCGCTGCTCGATGCCGCGGCCAATGGCATCGTCGAACTCGTCGACGAGATGCTGGCGCGAGAGAGCGCGCCCCGTAAAGACCATCACTAGCACTAGGAATTCGCGGCGTGGTATACTGACGGACGACGTGACCTCTTCCGAATTGCCGCTGCGGCTATCGCGCGACCGGATCTGGCTTTACGCCCTCATCGCAGCGGTCTTTTCATCGCTGCCGTATATTATTGTGCCCGCGCGCTTTGCCGAGATGGCGACTAAAAACGATTTCGCCAACTATTGGTCGGCCGGAGCCACGGCCGGAACCCCGGCGCTAACCGATCCGAGCCGCCACGCTCAGTGGCAGAACGCACATAACCTTGCGGTGCAGCCCTTCGTCTATCCACCGGCCTTTGCATGGGTCTACGCACCGTTCGCGCATCTCCCGCCGCTGCAAGCGATGTACTTAGAGCAGCTGGCGATGATCGCGCTTTTCGCCGCTGCGGCGCTGTTGATCGCACGAATATACGGCTTTAAACCGTGGTTTGCGATTGCCGCTGTCTTCGCGTGGGGTCCAACGCTCGCCACGATCGAGGACGGACAAAATACCGGTCTGTCGCTGGTGCTGGCGTTAGCGGCGACGCTTGCGTTGGTGCGGCGGCGCGACCTTATGGCAGGGCTCGCCGTAGGGTTGCTTCTTTATAAGCCAACCGATGCGTTTGCCTTAGTCGTCCTTCTCGCGTTGCGGCGCGAATGGCGCGCGCTCGCCGTTACCGCATGCTGCGGCGCGGGTTGGTACGCCGCTAGTGCGGTTGCCTCGGGTGGAGATTGGGGCTGGCCGATGCAGTACGCCGCAACCATCGGCGCGTGGTATGCAGTGCACTCGGCCGGCGCGCAACACGGCATCTTAGTCTTCACAATTCCGACGATTCTGCTATCGTTCGGAGTATCGCAAACAATTGCGTTCTGCACGGCTGGATTGTTTTTCTTAGCCGCGCTGCCTTTGTTGGCGCGCGCCCCCGTCCGCGAAGCGGCGAGCATGGCGATGTTCGTCGGGCTGACGACTGCGATTCACGCCTGGAACTACTCAGCCGCAATGGCGCTCCCGGCGCTTTGCTTTGCAATGACGTCCCTGCGCGAGCCGTGGCGAACGCGACTCGTATTGCCGGCGTACATCGCCGCAGCGATCGGCTCGGCGACGATCTACGGAGGTCCGTTCCTTGCCGTGATCTGCATCGGCGGAACGATCGGATGGATGATCGCGCGTTATGTGGCGGGCGCGCCGGCGCTTACGTTTGAACGCAGGCCGCCCATGTCAGCTCGTTGAGCGCGTTGCTGAACGTCCACCAACCCTTGTAACCATGCTGGCCTGGGTTGGAGCCGACGCCGGGGTGCTGCTGGATCGGCGGTCCCGGCCATGCGTTGTCACCCATTGCGCCCCCGATTACGGTGTAGCCGTCGCCGCATCCGGCGTAAACGGTTTTCGGCTTCTGGCTTTTGTTCCAGGCGTGCCTGATGACTACCCCGAGCCGAGTTCGCGCGCACGACGCGTATGCCGTACCCCCGCCCGTTACCCAATACGTATTCGTACGCGGATCGAACCATGACGCGGTGACCGTACCGCTGCCATAGCCGGTAATCAACATCTCGCCGCCGTGGCACTGGGCTCCGGCGATGCCGTTCGACGGCGCGCTCGAACGCCAAACAAAATTGGCGCCAACGCGTCCGCGCAGGACGCAGCTGGCAAAAGCTTCGGCGCTCGCGTTCGAATTCGGCTTGACCACCCAGCCGTCGACGTTGGTGTCGGCGTGTCCCGTTCCGACTGAACTTCCATCATTGCTGCTCGAGCCGCCGGCCACGACCTTAAAGTGTTGCGGGCATTGAGCGATGGCGCTCTTACCCTTCGAACCCCACGCGACGACGCGCTTGAAGTCCGAAATCGTTACCATCTCGTTGCGCGCGGAGAACCCTACCGGCAGCGCAGAGTTAATCGGTGATGTGGTGCACGCTTCAAGAAAAAGAAGCGCTACAGCAAAGGCGGTACGCATGGTTTAGCCTACCACGACTCACCGTCGTACCGCAAGGTCGCTTCCGAGATACGCCGCACGCCCGAAGTCAGAGAATGCTCTTTGAGCGCTCCGTCGTGCATGAGATGACGCACTTCGGCGCCGTGCAGCAGCACGAGTGCGTCGGAGATCAGGCGGCGATGGCAGCGCCACCAGAGTGTTTCCGAACACATGATCGCGAGTTCTTGCTCAGCGGCATCGCGTAGCAGGTCCGTTAACGCGTTAACAAAGTTATCGGTCTCCATGTAGTCGGCATAACCGCGAAAGGAAGGATGGCGCAGGGAAACGTTGAGGCTCTCTGGTTTGGGTTTGCGAAACCCGCCGAGCGCGGGCCGCCAATCGTAGCTCGCACCGGCTAAATCGGGAATCCACGCACCCATGCGTTCTTTCCAAAAGTGCGGATGCGCGCGGCTGCGAGGAACGCTGCGGACGTCGGCGATACGTTCGATGTGGGCGCCGCGAACGAGCGCTGCGAAGCCGGCAGCGTCGAGCGTTCCGTGCCCGACCGTGAGGACGCGGGTTATTTTGCGACCGCGCTCACTTGATCGGCCGTAACCGGAGTCGCCGAATTGCCCCACGAGCTTCTAATGTAGGTAATCGCCGCGGCGATCTCCGCGTCGGAGATCTGCGAGCTCCACGCCGGCATCATGCCGGAATACTCTTTGCCGGCGACTTGCAGCGACCCCGAGAGACCATACTTGACAATATGAATTAATTTGGCCGGCTCGCCGGTCACGACCGGGTTGCCGGCCAGCGGCGGAAACGCGCCGGGAGATCCTTCCCCGTTGATTTGATGACAGCTCGCGCAGTCGGCGGCAAAGACGCTCGCGCCGGAGGGCACGTGCGCCGCAGAACTCGACGACCCCGCCGTTGACGACGAACCGTTCGAGCCCTTGGAGCAGCCCCACAGTGCCGTCGCGACGATCGAGCAGCAAAACAGAAGGTGCAGAGCGCGCACGGTTTGTTCGCCTCCTTTTAGATTCTGCGGCTGTCATAAGCCCAGTGCAGTAGGGCTTGGCGCTGACGGGGGCGGCACTGCAAATCGCCCGTCGGGCAGTTCTTGCGGATTGCGGCAGCGTGCCGCCGGATCGCGCGCCAGCGCTTGATTTGACGTGCGTCGTCATCGGTGCGGCGCCCCGCGTAATAGCGGCAGTACCACTGGAACCACCCGCGCGGATCTTGTGGGTGAATCCAGCCTTTGCTGCGCCAAAGACGCAGCGGCTGCGACGCGTTGACGCCGAAATAATTGAGCGCCGCGTCGTGCCGCTGTGCGCAGAGCTTCGCTCTTGCAAACCAGGTCGCCGGAAATTCGCGCCGGCAATCGGTCATGTACTTCCCCCCGAAGACGCCGAGCGCGAGCATCTCCGCCGGCGTCAATTCGGGGTTAAAATCGCGGGCGAAGTTTCGGCCGGGGAGCTCCGTCCTGTAATAGACGTACCCACGCTGCATCCGGTCGTTGACCACGACGCGCTTAGCGCGCGTAACAGCCGTCTAGGAAACTCCACAGCGCGTCGCACGCTTCACGAGTGGCGGCCAGAACCTCGGCTCTTTTCTCGGGCGTATTTGCGGCGCGCTCGATTAGGCCCCATTCGGCCCCTGAGTGAATCACGTCGGCCTCTTCGTGAACGGTGAAGAACTCGTAGCTGGCCGGATCGTTCATCCCATAGAAGCGCTGCAGGCCGGCGATCTTGACCGCGGCGATCGCGGGGACTTGCGACTCGAATGCATGAAGCGCGGCCAACCCGGCATAGTAGGGGCGATTGCGGCAGAGGTCCCCGAAGGTCTCGATCAGGCGGCGGGTGGCGGGGAGCGGCGCGGCCGAAGCGAGGTCGTCCTCGGAGAGGCCGAGAGCGGCCGCAAAGCGCTTCCAGAGCGCCGGATGGTTTTGCGGTCCCATTTCCTCGTCGACGAGGTTCTGCAGAATCGTCTGGCGAGGGCCGAGATCGCTGCGGCCGTCGCTCGCAAAATGCGGCGTGTTGGAGTGGACGGCGCTCAGGTAGGTCGGCTCGGCCAGCACGTGATGCAGGTATTGACCCGCGTACTGCTTGAGCTGGTCGATCGAAAGCGTCCCCTCGGTCCAAGCCACGTAGAACGGATGGGTCAGCAGGTGGCGCTCGTCAATGACGTCGTGCACCTGCGCTGCGAACGTTTTTTCTGCAATAATTTCCATGGGCGGCGGATTTACGCGCTGGCGGCGCAACTCCTGGGGCCCGCCTGCATCAACGAAGCATCAAATTCGCATCGCCTGAGAAACACGCGCCGTAGTGCGATGTAGACTCCAATTACGTGCGGTATTTGTTCATCGTCTGCATCGTCGTGTGCGCATGGATCCTGGTCGGCGCCCCGGCGATGGCCTCGGTCTCGCAGAGCTTCACCTTTACGGTGGCCCGCGCGCCGCATCCGCTCCCCCTCGACCCCACCCTGGCCGACCCGGCGTGGGCGGCGGGCCGCGTGCCGGCGGGTAACGGCCCGTGGATTAACGTCACGACGCGCTCTCCCGCGACGTACCCCACGACCGCCTATGTACTTTATGACGACCGTAATCTCTACATCGGCTTTAAGGCGGAACAGGCGGGTACGCCGATCACGGCCGCCCAGACCACCAACGACGTCGGTTTCGGACTCGACGACTTCGCGGGAATCGGCGTCGACACCAGCGGCTCGGGGAGCCAAGCCTATTATTTTGAGACGACCCCGCGCGGAATACGTTATCAGCAGGCCAACGAGAACGTACGATTCCGGCCGCGCTGGAGCGCTGCCGGCCGGATCGACGGGGGCACGTGGAGCGCGGTGATGATCGTTCCCCTCGACGTTTTGCGCGTTCCGCGCGGCGGGCCGCAGTTGTGGCGCTTCCAATTCGTGCGCGGCGTCGCCGCGCGCGGCGAGCATCTCTCGTGGGTCTGGGACACGATCATGGGAGACTCACCTTCGGGAACGTGGCCGACCTTCGCCGACACGCGCTTCTGGGCGGGAGGTCAACTCGTCTTGGCCGCATCGGCCGCAGCGAAGCCGAAACCGCGCGCCGATATTTATGGTTTGGCCAGCATCGGCCAGGATCGCAATCTCTTCCAGCAGGCCAACGGCACGTTCTTACCGATGAACGTCCGTTCGTTTGGCGGCGACGTCAGCTATCCGATCACGCCTACGGTTCGTTTCGTCGGTACGCTCAACCCGGATTTCTCCAACGTGGAAATCGATCAGCAAACCATCGTGCCTCAGGAGTTCCAGAGGCAGCTTATCGAGTACCGGCCCTTCTTCGCCCAAGGCGCTAATTTCATCAACGCCAGCACGCCGCCGCGTACGCCCAGCGGCAGTTATACTACGGCGAGCAACCTGGTTTTTTACTCGCCTTCGGTTGGGCCGTTCGACAGCGGAGCCAAAGTGGAAGGAACCTGGGGCGATCAGAGTTTCGGCGCGCTGACCTTCCACGGGTACGACGAGACGTCGAACAACACGTTCAGCGATCAAGCCTACGGATTTCAGCACACCGTGCCCGGCGGCTCTTTCATCTACTGGAGCGATGGCGTCATCGCCAACCACAGCATCTCCGGATCGGATACGACGATCGAAAACGGAGTGGAGGCCAGGGACTCAAAGAACGGCATGATCTACTTCGCCGACTACTCCTTCGAAAGTGGCTCGTGGGTGCCGCAGGGTCATGCCGACTTCTCCCAGTTCTTCATCGACCGGCACAAGGACAATCTGGAGTTTAACCTCGGCTACCTGGACGTCTCGCCGAACTACGACCCAATTGACGGTTACACCGCAAACTCCGATATTCGCGGCCCACAGTTCTACTTCAATTTCAACGGCGCGTCGCCCGCGATCAAAAACTACGGAGCGTTCGTCGGACTCGACCGCTATCTCGACGACTCGGGTGCAGTGCACCAGGCCGACACACAGCTCTTCTTCAATGCGACGTTCGAGAATCAGTTCTCGATCAACGGCATCGGTGAAGCGGTCGGGCAACTGCGCAGCTACTCGATTCCCGAGGGCCCCGGCTGCAGCGGACCAATTCTGTTCGTCTCGTCGTTCACCGGCTACCCGTGCTATCTCGACGGTTTCACGCAGCCGTTCAATCTCTACCAGATTCCAATCGGCTATCGCGACGGCACGCCTTCGCCCATCGACGCCAGCTACTCGTGGGGGCCGTTCGGTGACAACTACGTACATCTGTTCACGATTTCGACCAGCCGCCAGCTGACGCGACGATTGAGCTTGGGGCTGGAGTACGATGGAACCTACGAGCGCGCTTTCTCCGACGGCGTGCTCGATTCGCAATGGCTGCGCCGCATCTCTTTGGGTTATAACATCAGCAGCGAGAGCGCGCTGACCTTCGAGCTGCGCGACATCAACGGTTACGGCGGCTTCGCAACGCAGATCGGCAATAATCTCGCCGTGGCATTCCATCAGCGCTTCTCGAGCGGCAACGAACTTTACGTAAACTTCGGCAGCCCCGCCGCGGGCGCGACCCTCAATCGCCTGATCGTGAAGTTCGTCCTCCACGCGGGCGCCGACGCCGGAACGTAGAGCCTTCCGAGCCCCGTCCCTGGCGGATGCACGGTGCCCTTGAAAGAAACCAGGGTGCATGCATCTCGGCGCGGAGTTTCGCGCGATTGCCGATGCCATGCCGCAGCTCGTCTGGACGGCACGGCCCGACGGCGCCATCGAATACTTCAACCGCCGCTGGATCGACTATACCGGCGTAGACCTCGACGAGCTCGAGAGCCGCGGCGAGGATGCCGGGGTGCTCCACCCCGACGACGTCGCTGAGACGTGGCGGCGATGGCGGGCCGTGCTCGAATCCAAAGAGCCTTACGAACAGGAGTATCGCCTTCGCGCCATCGACGGCAGCTATCGCTGGTTCCTCTCACGTGCGGTACCGATCTTCGACGATAAGGGAAGCCTGGTTCGGTGGATTGGAACCGCCACGGACATCGATGAGCAGCAGCGCGCCCGCGAGAGCCTGAAGTTCATGGTCGAGGTCGGCAACGCGCTCGCGACGACGCTCGACGTCGACGCGATCTGCGACTCGCTAGCTCGATTGGCGATCGGCCACCTCGCCGACTGGTGTTTCGTCACGGTCGCTCGCGATGGTTCGGTGACCACGCCGGTCATCGCCCATCGCAACGAAGAGCTCCGGCATAACGTCGAGGCCTATCGCGATCGCTACCCGGTCTGCTTGGGAGAGGCGCTCGCGCGCGCCGTCGAGCGCGACGAATCGCTCCTCCTGGAGCGCGTCCCGGCGGAGCTCGTCGATGCTGCGGCGCCCGACGAAGAGAGCCGGCGCGTGCTGCGCACCCTGCGAATCCATTCCCTCATGGTGGTGCCGCTCGCTGCAGCAGACGGCATGATTTACGGCGCGATGACGTTGGTTTCGTCCGAATCGGGTCGCAAGTACGACCGCTCCGATCTCACCGTTGCCAAAGCCGTGGCCGGCCGAGCCGCAATGGCGATTCAGAACGCCAACGTCTTCGAAAGTCAAAAGCGGGCGGCCGAACAGATGCGTTTGAGCGGACGCGTCAACGCTATGCTTTTTGAGTCCGCCGATCCGTGGCAAACGATGGAACGCGTCGCGGAAATCGTCGCCACGGAAATTGCCGATGCCTGCGCCGTACTGCGCCTTCGCGGCGATACGGTGCGGACCGAGATTATCGCGCATCGCGATCCCGCCACCAACGCGGCGATCGCCGGGCTGCGTGGCCGGCGCACGATGCGCCTCAATGCCGAGCTCGAGTTAGCCAATCAGCTCAAGGCGCACCGGACGATCGTGCTGGCCGACCGCGGGGCCGCCCACATGAAAGAGCGAGTCTGGCCGTATCTCGCCGCCGAAGTCGATGCGCTCGATTCTAAAGCGAGCGTCATCGTCCCGTGGCAATCCGGATCGTCGACCTATGGAGCGCTGGTCGCGCACTATTCGACCGAAGAGTTCGATCCGCGCGACATCCCGCTGTTGGAAGAGATCGCCGCGCGCGCTTCAGTCGCGATCGAGCACGCGGAAACACTCGAGCGCGAGCGACGCATCGCGACGACGCTGCAGCAAGCGTCGCTGCCGTCGCTCATACCGCAGCCGCAGGGGTTGCGTTTCGACGCGGTTTACGCTCCCGCCGGCGACGAAGCGGAAGTCGGCGGGGATTGGTACGACGCCATAGAGCTCGACGACGGCTCGGTCGTGGTGAGCGTCGGCGACGTCACCGGTCGCGGGATTCAAGCCGCCGCAATCATGAGCAAGGTCCGTCACGCCATGGGGATGGCGCCGCTGCACGAAACCAATCCTACCAAAATCCTCGATGCCGCCGGCTGGTTTCTCGGTAAACGCTACCCCGAGGCGATCGTCACGGCGTTCGTCGCAGTAATCGCTCCCGACCGGCGCACGCTGCGCTTCGCAACGGCCGGCCATCCGATGCCGATTCTGCGGCGCCACGGACAGCTTATCGAACTCCAAGCATCGGGTTTGCCCTTAGGCTTGCGACAACTAGCCCCGCCGGAGCCGAGCGGCACGCTGGAGCTGCAAGATGGCGACGTCTTGTTGCTCTTCACCGACGGGCTGATTGAGGCGCGACGCGACTTGGCGATGGGCGAAAGCACGTTGCGAGAAGTCTTGCGCAGCGAGCTTTTTGCTGCCTCGGCAACGCCGGCGCGGCTTGTAGCCCGGTCCTGCCTTCCGCCGGCGGTTCACGACGACGTCGCGATTTTGGCCGTTTCGGTCGGGAATCCACCGGCGTGGACCTTATACGTCGACGACGCGCGCGCGGCAGTCGATGCGCGCTCGCTTTTCGTCGAGTTTCTGCGCGGACTCGGCGTCGATGGCGATTTCGTGAACCGCGCCGAGCTCATCTTCGGCGAGCTCTTGAGTAACGTCGTTCGGCACGCGCCGGGTCCGGTGGAGATCTCGGTCGACCGCAACGACGACGCGATCGTGCTGCACGTCATCGATTCGGGTCAGCCGCTGCCGGAAACGGAGCGCCACCTGCCGGAAGACGTGCTGAGCGAACGCGGGCGCGGGCTTTTCATCGTAGGCGAACTGGCGTCCAGGGTACGCATCGAACACGTTCGCAACTGCGGCAATCACCTCAGCGTCGCGATGTCGCTTACCCCGTGAGCCAATACGTCTTGCAGGACGCGCGGATCGGCCGCGTCCGGCCGGCTGAAGTCTAGCCGCGCGCTTGCCGCTGCTCCGTACGCCGTTGCGCGGTTAACGGCGTGGGGATCGACTTTCGGTACGACGGCCTCGTACGGACGCACGTTGGGCGTGGCGCCGAACGCTTCATAAAGTGGGGCAGAGGTTGCGTCGTAGTACGATAGCGGCGCGAGGCCTAAGATCCGCTCGATCGTGGCCAGCACGCCGGCAGTAGAGTAATGCTCGTGGCGCAGGCCGCCGCGCGCATAGGGGCTCGCGACATAAAACGTGCTGCGCTGGTCGCTGACGTGATCGGGACCGGCTTGGGCGTCGTCTTCGACGATGAAGATCGCTGTCGATTCCCAGTACCGCGAATGCGACACCGTATCGACCAGCCGTCCCACTGCGAGATCGTTCTGCGCGACGTACGCTTGTGGCGTCGGCCGGCCCGGCGCCGTTCCGGCGGTATGGTCGTTCGGCAGCCACAGCACTTCCAGCGCGGGCAGGTCGCCGTCTTTTGTGTATTCGCGGAACTCGCGGCGCCACTCGGCGAGCCGGTCGAGATCCGAGTAGCGTAAGTTCCATCCAACGTAACGCGGATCGTAATGGCCCACCAGATGGCGATGTGTGGTGATAGGCGGTAGGTGCGGGGAGAGCTCGACGACGCCCTCGCCATAGTTGCGGTAAGTAATGTGCGCGTTCGCGGCGGCATCCCAGAGATAGCCGCCACGCGGCACGTTCGGTCCCACGCCGAAGTCGTAATCGTAGGCCTCGCGCCGGTCGCCGTACGTCGCCGGCCAAAAACGTTCGGTGTAGTCGTTGGCGATTGCAGCGTCGCTCCAATTATGGCCGTCGGCGCTCACCTCCGCGTCCACATACGCGTCGTCGAAGACTCCGAAGCGGCGGGCGATGGCGTGCTGGTTCGGCGTGATCTTCTCCCCGAACCAGACCAGCTGCGGGTCACCGTCGGCGCCGTGCACGTCCCCCAAGACTTGGTCGTACGAGCGATTCTCCTTGATGATGTAGATCACGTGGCGGATCGGACCGCCGGGACGTACGACGGTTTGTTGCGTTGGCGCGGTCCACTGCGGCGCAGCGTTTTCTGCCAGCGGCGTCATGCCTCCACCCGCGCCATCGAGACTCGCTGCCGCGATGGCACGTACCGTCCCGTATCGCTGCTCGGCGACGTAGCCTTGTTGGCGATGCAGATAGGGATTGTATTGCGGATTGGGCCGCGTACCTTCGCCCATTCCGTCAGTGACGAAAAGCGTGCCGTCGCGAGTTACCGCGACGTCGGTTGGATACCATCCGGTCTGGGCCGTCGCCGACGCCGAAAGTTGCGGCGGCGTGAACTGCAGACGCGCCACGCCGTTAGCGCCGGCGAGCGTCACGTAGATATCTTTACCAAAAACGGTGACGGAGTCGGGCAACGTGCCCCACTGGCCGCCGAACGGTAACGCAAAGCGCGTCCGCGCGACGATTCGCTCGGTCCGCGTATCGAAGGCTTCGAGCTCGTCGTCGTCGCTCGCGGCCACCAAAAGATAGCGGCCGGTCGCATCGAGCGCCATCGCGGCGGGATGCCGGCCGACGGACGCGGTGTGCACCGAGCCGTCGGAAATTTGAACGGCGCGAAGGCTCGACTCCGCACGCGACAGGACGTAGAGTGTCGCACCGTCGTTGGAAAAGGTTACGGCCGACGGGTGCGCGCCGGAAGCAAACTGCTTCGTCACCGTGGCCGCCTTCAAATCGACCAACGCCACTTTTGAATCGTTATCCCCCGCGACCGCCGCAACGTGACCGCCGGGTCCCAGGGCGATTGCCGCCGGCCACGAGCCGCGACCGACGGCAATGCGACGAACGCTCCCGGCGTTGACGTCGACGATTTCAAGTGCGTCATCGTTGGCGCCGGCGACGGCTACGGTCGCGTCGTCGAGCCAAATCGGCCGTCCGAACGCACCTTTGAGCTTAATGTCGCGGCCGTCGTCGAGGGCTGGGACGTTGAGGACTCGCAAACCCGGAGGCCCAGCGCCCGCTTCGACCACGGCGAGCCGCCGCGCATCCGGCGAGAGTGCAATCCCTTGCGGCATCGTGCCGACGGTAACGATCGCGCCTTGCGCCGAAGAGAGACGCCAGCCCGTGGGCAGCAGCGTCTGCGAACTTTGCGTCGCCGCAAACAAGCCGGCAATGCCGGCCAGGGCGAGCGCGCGCACAACCAGTCTCACAAAAACGTGTTCCTTTGCCCGCGAGTTACCACCGAAGGCTCTGCCTAACCTTGCGCGAAGCCGCCTCAATGCTCGCTCGATGCGCCTTAGCTCTCCTCGCTCTCACCCTGCTCGGCGTGACCGTTCCGGTTACGACGACGCCGCAGCCCGACAACGCCGGACGATTAGCCGGCCGGGAGTTTCTCGTCACAACGGCGCTAGGCAGCGGTTACGCGCGATACTTCGGTACCTCTTCGCTCGAGGGCGACGCGACGGTGACGCGAGCCGTCATTATTGTGCACGGCGTGCTGCGAGACGCCGACTACTATTTCGACACCGGCGTGATTGCGGCCAACGATGCGCACGACCTCACCCAAACGCTGGTGATCGCGCCGCAGTTTGTGGAACGCAGCGAGCTCGAGGGGCACGCCGTCTCGCCCAAGACGCTCTACTGGAGCGGCAAGTGGCCCGGCGGCGCGGACGCCATCGCACCGGCCTCGATCAGCACCTACGACGTCTTCGATGCGATGCTGGCGCGGCTCTCCGATATCCACCGCTTCCCCAACCTGCGCGAGATTGCGCTCATCGGCCACTCGGCCGGCGGTCAGATCGTGCAGCGCTACGCCGTCGTCGGCAAGGCGCCCGAGCTTAATGCGGGCGCCCGCGTTTCGGTGCATCTCGTTGTTTCCAATCCGTCTTCCTATCTGTACTTCAGCGACTGGCGGCCCGTTCCGCAACGCGCCTGTGCCGATTTCAACCTCTGGCGCTACGGCCTGAGCGGCGTACCTCGCTACGTCACCGGTACCTCGGGCGAACTCGAGACCCGCTACGTGAACCGCCGCGTAACCTATTTAATGGGGATGGCCGACACCAACCCCAAGGAAGAGGACCTCGATCGCAGCTGCGGCGGGGAAGCGCAAGGTCCGTATCGCTTTGCGCGGGCCAAATATTACATCGCCTATATCGGCGGCCGGCATCCCGAGGGAACGAATCAAGACTATGCGTTCGTGCGCGGCGTGCCGCACGATAACCGGCGCATGTTCACTTCGGCTTGCGGTCTTGCCGTAATTTTTGGAAAGCCACGCACGAGCTGCGCGGCGACGGGCGCCGTCGCCGCAAACGCTCCCTAGAGCTGCACCTACTCCTCGACCAGCTCCAACATCTCCGGACGATAGCGTGCCCCGGCCGTTTGCGACGCGAGGCCGTCGAGGCGTTCGAGTTGCCCGGGCGTGAAATGCAGGTCGAGCGCGGCCACGTTCTCCTCTAAGTAGCGGACCCGCTTAGTCCCGGGGATCGGCACGACATCGTCGCCGCGAGAGGCGACCCATGCCAATGCGACCTGCGCCGGCGTCGCACCCAGCTCTCCGGCAACCTCGCGCACGACTTCAACGATGCGTTCGTTTGCGTGGGCGTTTTCGTGCGAGAAGCGCGGATTAGAGCGGCGAAAGTCGTTCTCGGTCAGCCCGCGAACGTCGAGCGCGCCGGTGAGAAATCCGCGCCCGAGCGGGCTGTATGGAACGAACCCAATTCCCAGCTCGCGAACCGCCGGCAGCACCTGCTTCTCTACGCGCCGTTCCCACAGTGAATATTCGCTCTGCAGCGCGCTGATTGGATGAACCGCATGCGCGCGGCGCAAGGTCTCGACCGACACCTCCGAGAGTCCGATGTAGCGAACCTTACCTTCCTCGACCAGTTCTTTCATTGCGCCGACCGTCTCTTCGATCGGCACCGACGGGTCGCGCCGGTGCAGGTAGTAGAGATCGATCGCGTCGATACCGAGCCGCTCGAGCGACTCGTCCGCAACGCGCTTCGCATTCTCGGGTGTGCCGTTAACGCGCCGCGTCGCATCGCCGACCGCGAAACCAAACTTGGTCGCGATCACCGCCTCGTCACGCCGGCCGCGCAGCGCGCGCCCGACCAGCCGCTCGTTGGTATGCGGCCCGTAAACTTCGGCGGTGTCGAAAAAGTTGACGCCCAGTGCCAGGGCACGGTGAATGGTGGCGACGGCTTCGTTTTCGTCTGCCGGCCCGTAGGCGAAGGTCATGCCCATGCAGCCGAGCCCGAGTTCCGAGACGACGAGACCTTGAGTGCCGAGCTTGCGCGTTTCCATCATGCCTTTAATTGAGTGCCGCGCGCGGACCCGGAGCGGTGACGAGCCGGATCATTGGTTAAGCCGGCGCGCCTTCTTTGATGGCCGAGCGCAGCCAGCTTCGCAGCTCTTCGTTATCGGCGTGCTTGTGCACCGAAACGGCATGCTGCACCGCGGCCTCGACTAACTCGTTGTCGTTGTCGGCCGAGATTGCGATCGAGCAGTTGTTTTCACTGGGATATTGACGGCAGTCGATAGACTTGCGGGCCACGAGCGTTCTCCTTGTCCGGCGCTGGGCCGCTCGCTTTCAACGTGCCGGCGCGCGGTACCTTACGCGCCGGCTCTCTTACCGCCGGCGAATCCGATGAAGTATCCGATGACCAAACCGGCGATGAGCCAAAGAAACCACGGCAAGTGCATGTAGTGGAACCTCCCTTTTCGGAACAATGCCACACAAGCGAGCGCCTACCCTGTCGCCGTGACGCCTGCCGCCGCTCGTTCGCCGGTTTCAATCGCACCGTTGACCGTACCGCCTTGGCCGTCGGTAGAGGTCGCTTCACCCGCAAAAATGAGCGTCTGCTCGAGCGGCGCTCCCAGCGTCGCCCGCGCCTCGCCGCCGCCGACGGCGACGTAACTGTACGCGCCGCACGAAAACGGATCGGCGCTCCAGTCGTGCGTCGCCGCGCCTTCGAACTCGGCGCGGGCAACGGCGGATGCACCCAGCAACTCTCCAAATTGGTCGCGCGCCCGTTCGATCAGTTCCGCTTCGCTGAATGCCTGGAGCGCGACCGCTTTGGGTCCGCCAACCCAGGCGGCAACGATACGGCTGCGCACCGGTAACTGTGTCCAGAACGCCGGAAAGGCACCCTCACTGCGAAAGAATGCGGCGTCTCGATAGCGACCGCCGTCGATCTGTTCCCAAAACGGTGTGCGAAACCAGAGCACCACCTTGACGACGTGCCCCATCTCGATATGACGTAGCGCCGTAAGTTTATCCGGCGGAAGCTCGGGTTCGAATTTAATGCCCGTCTCGTCGGCTTCGCGGCGCAGCACGCCGGCCGGCAGCGTCACGATGACGGCTGCGGCTTCGACGATGCGTGCGGTGCCGTCGGATCGCACCGCCTCAACGCGAACGCCGCCGCGGCGCCAAACAATCGTGCGCACCACGGTGCGCAAAGCAATCTCGACGCCGGCGGCGGCGCAATCGCTTTGGAGCCGAGCGACGATCGGCTCGTATCCGAAGAGCGGACGCGCGCTGGTGGAATCGACGCCGCTGGCCCACTCCGCAGCGATCGAAGTGACGCTTGCGATGGACGGATCGGCGGCTTCGAAACCCTCCACGAAAGCGCGCGCGCCGCCGGCGGCGCGGCGCGTGGTTTCGTTTGCTTCGAAGCGTTTAAGGAAGCTATCGACGCTCTCGTCCTGCGCCAGCAAACGCGCGCGATCGAAGAGGGCCGCCCACTCGAGAAAACCCTCGTCGTCGGGCGAGAGCTCGCCGTTTTGCCGGCGCCACGATTCTGCGCTAATGTCGATTGCAGCGCTCGCGGTCTCGCGCAGCAACGCCCTCGTCTCCTCCGCCGGCCCGTGAATGAACTCCGCGCCGAGTTCGGCCCGCACCGGCAAACCTTCGATCGGAAGCGAGAACGCGCGGCCGCCAACGCGATCGCGCGCTTCGAGCAGCACCACGCGCCTTCCCGATCTCGCTAGACGGCGCGATGCGGCCAGGCCGGCAGCACCGGCACCAATGACGACGACGTCGGCATCCATTTGAAAGAGTATACGGTTAAGTGCCGGCCACGGCTTCTTCGGCCGTCTTGCGGCTGCCCAGAAGGATGAGCACCACCGATGCGACGATCGCCGCCCCGCCGGTAACGATGTGCCAGGTGACCGGCTCCCGCAGGATGAGGACGCCGAGAATCACCGCGACGATCGGATTGACGTACGCATACGTCGCTACGGTGGGCGTGGGAAGGGTGCGCACGACGTAGGCGTAGGCGCTGTACCCGAGCATCGCGCCCGCGGTGATGAGCCAGAGCATTCCCCAGAGCGACTGCGCCGTTACGGTCGCGACGGTAAAGTGCGCGGCTTCACCTAGCGCCAGACCGACGGCCAGCGAGAAGAGCCCGCCCATCGTCATCTCCAACGCGGCCGTGAACGGGTGAGGTTTGCCGTCGCTGGCGTAGATCGAGCCGACGGCCCACGAAAGCGAGGCCAGGAGCAACAGCGCCGAGAGCAGTGCGTCGGAGTGCGAAGGGCTCTTGCCGACCAGTGCCACGATTCCCGCCGTTCCGACGACCATGCCGGCGATGGCGACGGCTCCCGGCATTCGACGGGCGCGCAGAGAGTCGAGCAGCACCATCCAGATTGGCGTGCTGGCAATGAGCAACGCGGAGCTGCCCGACTGCTGGCGAGTTTCGACCACGCAGAGCAGACCGTTGCCGATAACCAGCAGCAGCACCGCGGTGATTGCGATGCGCGTGAGCTGTTCTCGCGTCGGCATCGGGGGCTTTTCTTTAGTGAAGAGCCATTGCAGTGCAAAGAGCAACGAGCCGGCGATAATGTAACGGCATCCGGTCATGAAATACGGGGGAATGCTCGCGACGGCGACCCGGATGCCTAGGTACGTCGATCCCCAGACGAGGTAGACGACGAGGAGCGCGATCCACGGCAACGCCTTCCCTCTTGCGGGCATGCCCGCAAGAAGGCGTTTAAATGGTCGGTGGTTGCGTTGGCTTAGGTGTTTTCGCGAACGGTGCGCTTGGCATGATCCACGTCGGCCAGCACGCTCTCCTTCGCTTGATTGGCCATCGAGCCGGCTTTCTCCGGAACGGTCATCTCGTCGCCGGCAACGTCGCGCTTCAGCTGTTCGCCCTCCGCTGCCGAGCGATGCCCGGCCTCGGTTATCGCATCCTTAACGTTCTTCGCGGCATCCTTAATTGCGTCGAGACCTTTTTCGAGTGCATCTTTCGAACTCATGATTCACCTTTACCTCAAGTGAATCGGTGCTAAACGAAAAGCTGGTTAGACTCGCCGGACGACAAGAATTGTAGCGTCGTCGCGCATGTTATCGTCGGCATAGGCCTTGACGTCCTCAAAGAGGGCGTCGGCTAGCTCCTGCGCTCCGAGATAGCGATGCTGTACGAGTCGTTCGCGCAGGCGCTCGACGGTAAAAAGCTCGCCCCTTTCGTTCGAGGCCTCGGTCAAACCGTCGGTATAAAGAACCACGCGATCGCCGGGCTCCAGCGTCGTTCCTTGGAGCGCGTACCGAGCGCCCGGCTCAACGCCCAGCACGATGCCGTGGCGGCCCATGACTTCCACGTCGTTCGCCGCGTGTCGCAGGACGAGCGGCGGCTCGTGTCCGGCGTTAACGACCTCGAACTTCCCCGTTCCCGCGTCGATCGTGCCAAGAAGCAGCGTGATGAAGTAGTCCGTTTGCTCGAGATCCTCGAGGACCACGTCGTTCACGTGGCGCGCGATCGCAGCGAGCTCGCCGTGTCCGAGTACTTGAAGCAAGCCTCGCAACAAATAGCGCAGCATCAGTGCGTTGATCGCTGCGCCTAGCGATTTCCCCGACGCATCTCCCAAGCCGAAGAGCAGATGATCGCCGCGGCAGAAAACGTCGATATAATCGCCGCCGACCAAACGCGCCGGCTCCGCGTGGATACCCACGTCGAGCCCGTGCACTTTGGGAGCGGTGATATTGAGCAGCGCGCTCTGAATGCGCTCCGCCGCGATGTCGTATTGACGCGCGGCATCGTCGCCCACGGTGAGGGCGCCGATGGCTCTGGCGACCGATTGCCACATCGCGTTCGGCTATTTAGCGTTTGCTACGGGTTGAACGACGCGATCTCGTTGGCGTCACGCAGCGACGTCCACCAACGCGAGCCGTCATATACCAGCGAGCGCGCCTCTTCGGGCATCGCGCCGATCGACTCGAACTGCGGAGCGCTCTGCGAAACATCGAGCGTACCGAACTTGAGGTCTTCGAACTCCTCGTCGGCGGAGATCATGTAGAAGCGGCCTTCTGGGCCGAACCCGAAGCCGGCGCAGCGCGTCGGCAACGCGATTTCGCGTTCGATGGTCATGTCGGGAGCGAGCGCTAGTATTCGGTGAAAACCCATCTGTCCGAGTAACAGCGTCTCGCCCGAAGCGGCGAGGTGCGAACCGGTGAAGTCCGGACACGCCGTCTTGCTGCCGAGATCGAAGCCACCGTCCGGCGTGAGCCGGTAGAGAAAACGGTCCTCTTCTTCACCATGCGCGATGACGGCGCGCATCTCGCTTCCGACTACGGTTAGGCCGTAGGGTCGTCCCGGCGCTTCGATTTCCTGTCGCACGTTCCATGACTGCGGATCGATGGCGTATACGTGATGTGTGTCCCACGAGCCCACCCACAGCAAGCCGTTCAGAAAGGCCAACGGGTGGGGACGCGATGCCGGCGCGGGGTGCCGGTCGAGTTTTTCCGTGATTTGCATGCCCGCAAAAAGGCCGGCATGCGGCCGAAGGTTGCGCTAGGCAACACTCTCGAAACGGCGGTGAATCGCACCCTCGCTCGAGCTTAGGGGCGAGCCCTCCCTGCCGCGGCGCGCGGCAACGATCTCGGCGAGGATCGAAAGAGCGGTTTCGGCCACGGTCGTACCGCCGATGTCGAGGCCCGCGGGTCCGTGGATACGCGCGAGCGTCACATCGTCGAAGCCTTCTTCGCTCAGCGAGGCGCGGCGCGCCGCTTGCGAGCGGCGGCTTCCTAACAGCCCGACGTACGGGGCCGCTGAGCGCAGCGCGCATCGCAATCCGGGAAGATCGAACTTCGGATCGTGTGAAAGCACCACGACCGGCGTTCGTGCCGAGAGCGCCGCGGGCAGATACTCGTCCGGCCACGTGGAGACGATTTCGTGGGCGTCGGGGATGCGTTCTTTGGTAGCGAAGGCCGGACGCGGATCGACGACGATCACGTTGTAGTCGAGCCGCCGGCCGAGCCGCGCCAACTCGGACGCAAGCGTCGTGGCGCCGACTAGAATCAAACGGTCCTTCGGTGCGAAACGATGCTCGAAGGCAACGCGGGCACCGTTCTCGTCCTCATACGTAAAACGCACCGCGGCTTCGCGCTCGCCGGCTGCAATGGCGGCTGCTTCGCCGGCAAAGTCGCGCTCGGGCCGCCAGGCGACTAGCTGCATCACCGCTCCGCACGCCGTTCCGCCGAGCAGCGGCTCGTCGCTGGTGAGATTGATCTCGATGCGTCTCGTTTCGCCGTCGGCGGCGGTCTCGAGACATGCGTCGACGATCTCGCCTTCATAACAGCCCGCGCCGATGTTGCCGACGATGCGGCCGCCCGCATCCACCGCAATCGTCGTTCCGATCGGAGCCGGCGCCGCTTCCCGCAGCGCGACCAGCGTCCCCAAGGCGAACGTACGCCGCTCGCCAAGCCAGCCGGCCGTGGTGACGAAAACTTCACGCACGCCGTTGCGATTCGACGGCAGAAGCGCGGGTCCCGGGTTGTTAGGCCCTAACGATTTTGAAATCGAAACACGTATACGATTCGTGGCGCACGTGGATTTCGGCGACGCGTTCGTCTTCAAAAAACGCGCGGCATAATCGGAAGCGGTTCCCGGGAGAGCCACTACTGAATTGACGATCTCACCGCTATGCCCATAGGCGCGCAGGACGAGCCGGCGCTCTGCGAGGTCGGCTGGAAAAGTTCGGTCTCGGCATATGGGCGGCATTCGCGGGCATGGATGAAGACGGTCCGATCTCGGCATACGGACCGAGATCGGGCGACGGCTGGTACGAAAGCAGAATTAATTTCTCCGGCTCGCGCGAAATTTCCAAGCAGGAACGGCACGGCGCGGCCTCGGTCGTCGCCTTGAGCCGGTGGTCAAAGCGGTCCCGCAGCGTCGCGCGAGCTTCGGAGGCGATCTCATCGGGAATCGGCAGATATCGCATGTCAAAAGCGTAGCGGATGGTCGCCGGCGGGTGCCATCCGAATCTTGCTCAAAAGTAACCGGCATGGGGACTATAAAGCTTGCACTGACAATGCTAGGCTCGGGAGACCTAGAGCGTACCGTCGCGTTTTACCGCGACGTGCTGGGGCTGACCGTCACCGGGCGCGTTGAGAACTTCGTCTTCTTCGATACCGGGGCGACGACGCTGGTCGTAACCGGCGTTCTCGAGGCGGCGGGTTCGGGGCCGGCAACGCACGAGTGCGTCTTCGGCGTCGAGAGCGTGACCGCGGCCTACGAATCACTGAAAGACCGAATCGATTTCGCCAACGAGCCTCGCGCCATCAGCGGCGACAGCTGGGCCGTAAACTTCCGCGACCCCGACGGCCATCAGTGCTCGTTCTATGGGCCACGATAAGACGCAGCCGTCCGGGCTGCTGCTAGCGCCGTACTCCGGCGAACTTCAGGCGCTCGATCCGGCCGCAGAAGCGGAAATCCGCGCGCGCATGCGCTCCATACCGATCTTCACCAGCCTCGGGTTTTCGGGCGAACGGCTCGGCGCGGGATCGTTCGAGTGCACCGTCGCGCGCAACAGAGCGTTCGATGGAATCTTCGATTCGTTTCACGGCGGTCTGCTGATGACGGCGGCGGACTCGGCTGCGGCGATCGTCGCGCTCACGTTGTGGGGCGCCGACAGCCGCATAACCACGACCGAAATGAGCATCCGCTTCTTAGCGCCGGCGCGCAGCGACGTCAAACTCTTCGCGCAGGCGATCAAAGCCGGGCGAACCCTGGTCCCGGTCGTCGCTAATCTGTGGCGTGACGACGGTGCACTGTGCGCCGTCGCGCAAGTCACGTATATGAGGCTGGTATAAGCCGCTTAGTTTCCCGAAGCGCTCGCGTGGAATTCGCGAAAACCGTAGTTTGCGTCTAACCCCGTGGCACCTTGCAGGAAGAATCCGATGCCGGGGCTTCCGGTTATAAAAGGCGCGCTGCGATCGGTTACCGCGAGTATCTGCTCGCCGTTCTTGTAGACCGTTATCGTCGCGACGTTCCTGCCGCTGACGGTCGCCTTCAAATCGTCGCCGTCGCTGCAGCCGATGCCGGCGCCGTCGAGCTCGGTGAAGCTCGCCAACGGGCCGTTCCAACGGACGACCTGCGCGTAGGGATCGCGCGTATTGACGCTGCAGTTGATCTCGTATCCCGTGATGCTCTGCGCGACGATGGTGGTGCGCACGCGCAACTCGACCTCTTCAAAGACTCCGTATTGATTCGAGGGATTGGGAACCGCCAGCGTTGCCCGAACGGATTGCGTGCGGCCCCAGCGGCCGGCGAGCACCGCCGTTGAGTCGGCATAGTTATATGGATAGTACGCGTCGCCGGGCATCGTGCCGAAAGCCATATGCCGTTTTGTCCGTACGTCGGTCCAGTCGACGCCGTCCACGCCCCCGTTGAGCCATTTGCCACCTTCGGAGATGGGGTTTTCAGTCAGCGGAAAGCGCGTGCTATAGCTGCGATGGGCCTTCGCCGGTTCGTCTGCGACCGCGGCGGAGCGAAGCGCGACGGCCTGGCGCGGTACCGAGCCCGTCGCACTGCAAGCGGCGATCGTTAGCGAGAGCGCGGCCAGCAAAAAGCTGCGCGTTAAAAATCCCCTTTAACCGTTTGCGAACTCCAGCCTTCACCGAGAGTCCCGTGCTGCAGCATCGCCCGTAGTGCGCTTAGGCTCGCGATCGGCTTCGATCCTCGGACGTTCCAGACGGCCGTCCAGCCTTTCGAGCCAAGCGAAAGCCCGAGGATCTCGTAAAAGTGCGCGATGCCGCCGCGCTCGTAGTGAATCAGGCACAGTTCGGCATCACAGGCGGCAAAGATCAAACGGCGCCCGGGCGCGCCGGGAACGGGAACGTCGGTTGAGCTGAATTTCCCGCCGGGTTCGGCCATCGCCCACCCCTGCGCCGACGTGCCGTCGACCGCGAACTTACCGTCGCGAATCGGGGCGGGGAGCGCCGCGAAACGATCGATCTCTTTGAGATTGGGAAGCTGTGCCATCACGACGTGCGGCGCCGGCGTCGTCGATTGCGCCGCGGTGCCAAGTGGCGCGGTGAGCACGATTGCGACAAGCAGAGCAGTCACGGCGGGCTGCCGAAGCTCCATGGCGGCGCGGTTCGCGTCGCACCGGAAAATACCCCCGGCATCGAGAATCACGCCGCGATGAAAAGCTCGACGATTCGAACGATCCTTCGCGACGCGATCGTTGCCACTGCGCTCGTCGCGACCACTGCCGCAGCAACGGCGCCGCCGGCAACGACCAAAGCCGCGTCAATGGATCTGTTCGCGCGCGCGACCAACCCGAATCCGACGCTCAACTCGTACACCGCATCGGCGCAGCTGTCCGCCCTGCTTCATGCGATTATCCCAATCCACAAAACGTTCAGCGGCACCGTTTACTACCTGCGGCCAACGCGCAAGATCGAGTTTCAGAACGTGCCCGGCCCGTTGAGCCAATTCAAAGAGCTGGCACAGACGACGCCGAGCTACGAACAGGCGATGCAGGATTACGCAATTACGCCGGAGACCGACGACGGACACATTTCGACCTACTCGCTGGTTCCAAAGAAACCCGGTGGACGCGTCAAGAGCATCACCATTACGATAACCGACCAAACGGCGCTGCTAAAAAGCGCGCATTGGTTTTATACCAACAACGGTAATCTGCTCTTCTCGCAACACTATCATCAGGTCGGCAACTTCCATTTGCCCTGGAAAGCGACGATCTCGGCGCGCTTTCCCGGTTACAGCGTCGACGGGGACCTAACTTTTTCCAAATACCAGCTCAACGCGACGGTGCCGCCTTCGGTCTTCGCCTCGCCCAGCGCCTCACCGAAGCCCTAGCCAGGGGACCGTACACTTGCCGACCAATACCCGTTGCTCTTAGGGCTATTCGGGAGAAACGCGTATGGCAGATCAGAAGCTCCCGGTCGCAGTTGCCGCTACCGTCGCCATCCTCGGTGCAATTGCCGGCGTGCTGCAATTCCTTCCCGCGACGACGACGCAAATCATCGACGTCGTCAATCGTCCGAAGTCGAGCTTCGACGACGGCATGCAGCAGCTCGAGACCGGATTGAAGGCGCCCAAGCCGGCGGTTTTGGCGTTGCGGACGAGCGCTGCCGAAGCCTACCGTCGAGCCGGTCAGGCCTGGTTCGGGCGCGCGACCAACTGGAAGTGTCAAGTCGTCGACCTCTTCTACAACGAGATGGATCCGATTCTGACCGAAGCGATGCCGCTGGCCGCGTATTCCGACTACGAAGCTGCAAAGCTCGCTCCGTGCGACGCTCACGTATTTACCGTCGCCACGCTCGACTGGAACACGTTTCTGACGCTCAGAGCGCAAAGCGACGGCTCGACGCAACGGCTCGAGGCCATACGGCACGTCGTCGCGCAGGGAACGAAAGCGCAAGTCGTGGGGTGGGCCTATCTGGGAGAGTTAGACTCCAAAGGGCACTACACCATTAAGTACATCCACGAGCCGGCGGCGAACGTGGGAGATACGGTGACGACCGCATCGGAAGCAACGGCCGACGGCGTCATGCTGCATCTGTTTCCGCCCGCGCCGGAAGACAGCGCGGCGCGAACGAGCATCGGCGGCATCGCGGGCTTTTTACCCGACGGTTCCAAGATGACGATTCTCAAAGTCGGGCGTCTGCCGGAGCACCGGATCGGAGAACCCGACGCCTATCTGGCCTTTGCCGAAGCGCGCGTCGTGAGCGTCGAACCGTTGTTGGCGTCGGCATTCCATCGCGAGCGCCGATTCTTGCAGCTGGCCGGCCGCGTCCGCGACGACGCTGCGCTGGCGGCGTCTTCGGTGACGTGTCCGGCGTACCAGCAGCACAACAGCGTACACGGGCAGGGACAGCTCTGGGTCTTTGCCGGTGAGACCGACAACTCCAACGCCAACTCGTTTATGGCCGGCACGACGCGTTTGAATACGAGCTGCATCCCTCGCGACGGCCAAGTCGTCCGGGCGGCGCGCGACATGCGAGTCTTTATCGGGCCCGATCCGCATTGGCCGGGAGTCCGGCCGCAAGGCGGAGTCGTTGCCGCCGGCACCGACATTCGCATCGTCGGCGACGTGGCCGGATATCCGTTCGATGCCACCGCAAACGCAAACTTCTGCAGCGCGATTCCGGTGCCGCAGCGTGTCCTGGTGCCGATACCAGCCGGGCACCAAAAACGCTACTGCGTCTATCTGCCGTTTAGTCCGGCCTAGGGGGAACGCGGCCCGGCAGTGAGGGGAACGGTCGCCAGTTCGCCGCCGCCCGCGCCGCGGCATCGAGATCCGGCGACCACGTATAGAGCGCGTACTCGTTGTCGGGATTGCGATTGAGCGTAACCCGTACGTACGTGAACTGGTTGGGTTGAATCAGACGGTTAATGTCGACCGACGGCCGGTAGATCGTCGGCTTATACTCGATGTATTGGCTGTCGCTTACGGCTTCGATGTAGACCGCGTGATGGCGCGTCCCGTCGCCGACCCACTTCGGATAGCTGACGTAGAACGAATACGAGCCGATCGCCACGTCGTTGTGGATCGGCGAGTGGTCCAAGATCGCATCGGATGAACTGAGCGAAGCCGCGATAATCGCTTGGCGTGCCGCGGTCTCGGCGTCCGTTTCCGCCGCGGGCGGAACAAAGTCGGCGTCTGCCGGCCGGTCGAGCGGCAGCGTTAGATTGCGCGGATCGCCCCCGGGAAGATCTGCTTCATCCCAAAAGGCGATCATGCAGTCGCCGATCGGGTGTGCGGCCTGATCGTGCAGCGAAAAGACGATCGTCGAGTTGGTATCGTCGGGTTTGGCTTGAGCCCACGTCGCATTTGCGTCGTGCCACTGCTGCGCCAGCGCATCGTAGCCGGCATCGGTCGTATGCAGGGCCGTTATCAGCGCCGTAAAAGCGGCATCGGCCGCCGTGCCGGCGTGCAGTATTCCGGTGTCGCTGCCGAAGTGCGAATACCCCGGCAGAATCAGATGCGGCACCGCGCGGCTCAACGTACGCGGCGTTATTAACGGCGGCTTGCAATCGGGGTTGGCTTCCAGAATCGTATAGTTCAAGTTGGCGCCGCTGATCCGAACCGTATTATCGCTTCCGCGCTCGCAGGTCGCCCAGAAAATCTCCATCGCCTTGTCGTTGCCGATGAAATCGCCGCCCATACTGAAAGCAAGAACTTGTGCGGAGAGCGGATGCACCGGATCGTTCCAGGCCGACATCCATTCGTCGTTCAGCCGCCACAGGAAGTTGCTGCCGTACTGAAGGTCGGTTAGGACGCACTTACCGACGGAAAGCACGTGCTTGAAGAGCAGTTTTTGCAGATAGCCGAGCGGCGTCTTCCCGATATCGGCCAAGCTCGATCCGTGATTCGCGCCGGCCATCGTAACGAGGCGCGCCGGAAGAACGGCTTTATCGGGCGACGGCGCCGCGGCGCGGCGATTCAGAATCCAGCGGCGCACGACCAGCGCTCCGGTGGAATGAGAGATGAAGGCCGACTCGCTCACGTTAAACCCGGTCGCCTCCAAATCGGCGACCCGCATTTCCAGGCTGACCGCTAAATCGTCGATGGTGACGAAATCGTCGAGCGAATCGAACGCCGAGAGCACGACCGTGTCAAAGCCGGCGCCGCTCAGAAGCTCGGGGTAGTTCTGATAGGCTGCCAGCGACGTTTCGCTATAACCGTGAACGAGAACGACGGACGGCATCGTCAACCTCCTGTGCGGCGCGCGGCAAGAATTGCGTCGGCCGCCTTTTCGGCAATCATGTAGGTGGCGCTGGCAATAAAGAAGCCCGGGATTTTAGGAAATGCGGAGGCGTCCACGACGCGCAAGCCCTCGACGCCGTGGACGTTGAATTCGCTCGATAGCACGCCGCCCTGCCCGGCGCTGCCGATCGGACACGTGCACGACGCGTGATGTCCCCAGGCGTTTCGTTGGATGAACTCTCGCAGCGCGTCATCGCCCTCGACCTCCGGTCCCGGCAGCTCTTCGGCGATGAGTCCGGTCTCGACGAGCGGCCTCCCCAGAGCTCGCACAAATCGGACGCCTTCGAGAAGCGCTTGCAAATCGGCATCGCCGCCTTGGGCAAAATAATTGAAGTCAATGTCTGGCGGATCGCGAGGATCGGGCGAACGCAGCCGCACCGTACCGGCGCGATTACGCGTGTGCGCTTTGAGGACGACCCACGTCATGTAATCCAAATGCCGCACGACCGTTCGCGAGAAGCCCGGATGATAGCCGTGAAAGTCGGCCAGCAGCAGCATGCAAAAGAGATCGGGAGAGCCCTGTGCGACCGAGGATCGCCGCGCCAGAGAAAGCGCCGCGCCGTTGGTCGTGTAGACGCCCGACGGCTCTTTACCGCTCCACTCGCGGTACTGGGGGTCGCCGGGTGAGAACGTCGCGTCGCGAAAAAACGGCCAAGTCTCGCAGAGCCGGTTGACGACGCCGATCTCATAGCGATCTTGCAGATTGCTGCCGACGCCGGGGAGTGCGGCTCGAACGCCGATCCCCATTTTACGCAAATGATCGGGCGGCCCGATGCCGGAGAGCATCAGCAGTTGTGGCGTGTTAAACGCGCCGCCGGCCAAGATGACTTCGTGACGCGCGGTCACTCGTTGCAGCGATCCGCCTGCCGAGTCGATCTTGCCGGCGCGGTAAAGGCCGCGGCCCTCGAGATACTCGACGCCGACGGCACGATTGCGATCGTCGAAGAGCACCTTGGTCGCCAGCGCGTTAAGCGTAATGGTCAGCCGTCCGCGCGTGCGGCGCGCAACGTCGAGCAGTCGCTCGCGCGTTCCAACGCGCCGGTGCCGCGCCGTCGTTAGCGGTACCGACCGCAAGCCGGTTGAGTTTTGCCCGACCAGCCGCCAGTCGTTCGCATCGAGCCCCGCTTCCGAAAACCAGCGCAGCTTTGCCAGCTTGTTCGGGTCCAGCTCGAACTCGCGGACGATCTCCGCAAAGAGCGGACCGAAGACTTCAAGCGCGGTCAGGGGTGATAGGCGCGGCAACTCGCTGCGAAGCCAACCGTCGAAACCGTGCCGCGACGGGTTGATTCCGATTCGGCTGAGTAGCCATTGAAGCGGCCGGTACGAGCAGCGCTCCAAGCGCTGAAAATAACGGCGCATGCGGTCGGGACGCCACGACGTATCGCCGGTTAGGTCGACAATCTCTTGCCAATCCTCGTCGTGCGGATAGACGAAGATCATCGCGTTGTGCGCCGTGCAGCCGCCCAGCGTCCCGGCTCGCGGATAGAGCACCCGTCTTTCGTCGTCCGCGTAGTGCTTAACTAAGAAATCCCATTTGATCGCCTCGTTCTCGCAGGCCAGGACGTGGAAGGCCGGCACGTCGTAATCGCACGGAAGACAGTCGGCATCGGGCCGGCCCGGATCGCCGCCGGCAAGCTCGCGCGGGTCGCCGCCGGCCTCGAGGACGATGACGCTCGCGCCGCGTTCGGCCAGACGCGCCGCAACGGTACCCCCGCCGGCGCCCGAGCCGACGACGACGTAATCATACTCCACGTTAGCGTCGCGTCACTTAGTTGAAGACTTCGTCGCCGGTCGGTTCGTAGTGGGTAACGTCGTTCATGGTTTGCCGCAGGTTGGCGAGCTCCGTATACATCCGCCAGCGCACGCGATTTTGATTCCCGAGCGGACGGTGCTCGGGGATGCAATGCCATGGCGAGTAGCGCACTACGTTGGCAAACGCCAGCTGCTCCGGCGAGTCGAACCGTTGCGTCGGGATCCGAATGGTCGCCGCCTTGACGTACGGTGACAACCTGCTCGGCCATCGCACCGCCGCGTTCTCGATCGGCATGCGATGCGCGTCGGTCTGTACTTGAATCAGAAAGTCGAGATCCACGGCTTGGTTCGCGAGCGTGTGGACCATCGCGTTGCGCAAATAGTTGTCGGGCGGCCGGAACGGCAGGCTCGGGATCCGCGAACGCGTTCGCAGCGTCGAGCGTATCGAATACTGCATCGCCTGTCCTTCGCCCAGCAGATAGGGCGTGCAACTCCAATACTGCGCTTCGAGCGGGCTGCTCTGCGTCTTGTTCCACAGGCCCTGCATCAGCGCGTCGAGCAGATGCGGACGCGTCAGGTTGCAAAAATAGAAAAACTCGGTGCTGTCGCGCAGCTCCCGCTGAAGCTGGGCGTTGCAGCTAACGTCGGGCGTGACGAACGTCGGCGTAGTAACCGACAAGAAATCCTGAGTGTTGCGCTCGTCATCGAAAATCTTCGGTCCGGCGACGCCCATGAGCTTGACCGTGCAGCTCATAAAGCCGACGTCGTCGACATCGGCCGGCCAGTCCGGCCCCGGACCGGAAAAACGGACGTAAGCCTTATACGTGCGCGGCTCGGCGAAAATGCCTTTCTTGAGCCCATCGGGCAGGTCGCCGTTTACCACGAACTCGGCTCTGACGATACCGTGCGTCTTGGTGTTGCCGGCCCGCTGATAGTTCCCCGGCGTCCAATGCGTGCGCATGTACGTGCCCATGTCAATGATGATCGAGTCCAAGTACTCCGCTTCGCCGGGCAGCGGTTTCTCCTGTGCGAGTCCGAGTCCGTCGTCGCGGCGTGCGAGGCCGATTAACCACTGCAAGATCGCCGCGCTCGGCTCCCTGAAGAGCGCGTCCCATGCGGGCCGGAAGAACGGATCGAAGCGCCGCTCGAAATGGAGCGCGGCAAGGAAGATGCCGTGGACGAATCGCTTAAAGGCGAGCCGGGTTCCGGCGTCGATGCTCAAAACGTTTTCAGGAACTCGATGAGGGCGTACTTATCTGGATCGCTCAAGCCCGGCCTCGGCGGTCCAATCTCTCCGGGCTCGCGATATCCCGTACCGAAGTAGTGCCCCCGGTTGACGACATAGTCGGGGCACTTGCTCAGCGCCAGCAATGCCGGATAGATATTTGAAAAGACCTTGCGGGCTTGCTGATCCGATGCGTTGGCCGGGAGCCGCAGCAGGTCGACGATGATCCCGGCGACGAGCTTGGCCTTATTGCGCTCGTACTCCGTCAGCTGATTGCCGCGCAGATCCTCGGAGAGCAGACGTATGTTGGAGAGTAATCCGACCGGCGTACCTGTGGGGATTGGTCCGATTGACAACTCCGAATTGGAGCCGCTCGAGAAGGCCTTGGGGACGATCTTTTGTACGGCAGCGATATTCTGCTGAACGAGGTCGGGAAGATAGCCCTTAGCGATCGTGAGGTATGAGGGTTGGGTCGTGCGGTCGATAAGTCCCGGAACTTTGGTTCCGAGCAGCGAGTCGTGAGCCCGCAGCTGCGGCCACAGCATCTGGTGGATTGAGGCTTCGAAGACGCGCATCCGGGCGTCGACCGACGGGTTCTGATCGAACGGGCCGACGCTATTGTTGAGCAGATAGGGTGCGGTCGACCATAACGCGATCAACGAAGGTACGCGCGTGTAGCCGCGGCCGCCGGCCGGCATTTCGTACTGGTGCGGCGCACCGGAGTAGGGATCGTACCACGTGATGCTGCCGACCGAGGGTAAGCTCTTATAGGATTGCGAGGAGTAGTTATCCCAGATATTGCCGGCGATGGCATTGGTCGCCAGCGGACTGCACGCATTAGTATGCAGGTACGTCACCGGGACGCGGAAGTCGGCCGATAAGTAGTTGTTCTGCAAGAAGTCCGGATCGAGAACGATGGCGCGCATCTTGCTCTTGAACTCCGGCGTCCTGGTCCACGTGAAATACCGCTTGAAGCAGTCCAGATACTGCGGGCCGGCGCAGCCGTTGGGGTCGAGACCGGTGACGGGTTGCGGAAGCTTGCTCGAATGACAGCGGGCGCAGTTCTCGGCGAAGACGATCTTACCGCGCGTGAGCTCGGCACCATCGGCAGTGAGATATTTCTTGCCGCCCGGCGCGTCGCTCAGGTGATCCAGATTCTGACTAGCGTGAATAAGGAAGAGCGCCTCGTTCAGCGTCTGGTTTTCGGTCGCTGCGTAATAGCTCGAGTTTTCGCGGGAATCTTTGATCGTGAGCGGCGAAATCGGTTTGCCGCCGACGACCGGATTGAAGTGCAGCAGCCACTCTTCGCTGTCGGTGCCGATATTGACGTAAACGCGATTGAGAGCACCCAAGACGCCGACCGAATCGGCGCCGTCTTTGAGGACGTGGGGCGTCAGCACGGTCGCCGGCGCTTGGAAGAACGTCGTAAGCGGACCCGACGCAACGAAGTCGTTGAACTGACGGTTGTCGAGTTCTCCGCCGGCGAGCGTCTCTCGTCCAAAACGCGTCGCGTCGCCGAGACGCGGCAATACGTTATAGATGGCGTTCATCGTTCGCGGATTATTGATGTTATCGGTCGAGACCAACGACGTGTCGAGCGTCCCGGGACGCCACGTTTGAAATAGCTGCGAGATGAAGTCGCTCGGCCGCCGGCGCCAGGCGAAGATCCGGTCGATCCACATATATTGCGCGCCGGTCGTCGAGCTCAGGTTCGACCACGCCGGATTATTAGGATCTGCAGGCGGATTGACCGGGCTGGGGCCGACGTGGCAGAATCCGCACGACATTCCGACGCGATACGGCTTTACGAGGTCCTTGTTCTGATAGTACGCGGGATCGCTGTAATAGCGTTGAGGATCCCACGCCTTTGCCGCTTTTTCGTCGAAGTTCGGATTGGGGAAGAGCCGAAGTCCGACGACGCCCGTGGCAAAGCCGAAGTACGAACCGAGCGGAACGGTCTTGCCGCGCGCTCCGAAGGCTACGCCCGGATATTTTGACGTATTTTCAAAGGGGTCGGAGGGACACTGCGGCGACGGGATTCGCACGTCGAGCCAGAGGCCGAAACGATCGGCATCGGGGCCGGTTGCCTTCTTGAAGCACGGCTCGTTGACGAGTCCCATCGTCTCCCAACGATTATCGCGGGTCGTCGCCAGCGAGGGATACGACGAGAGCACTTTGAGCAGATCGAGGTTGCCGAAACTGACGTTGCTGAGGTGATCCCACAAACGATCGTTTCCGCCGCTCCAAACGAGCCATGTGTTGCGCCCTTTAATCTCGTCGGGCGAGAGCGCGATGCCGCCGTCCATATCGTGGAAATAGTCTTCGTCGGCGGCGGTGAACGACGCGGCGCTGCGCCCGGCGCTCTTGGCTTCGTCAGGTGTCGTTCCCGCCTTTCCCCAGCACCCTGCCAGCAGCAGGACGAGAGCAACGATGCTCGAGGATACGATCGCTCTGTTCATTTGGCTCCTTCCGTGCCGACGCGTAAGAGATAGCGTAGGGCTCGTAAGCCCGGTAGAAAGAAGTACGCGCCGCCCGTCACCGTGACGAATCGCGGTAATCCGGCGATGCGTTGCCGCGCCGCATCTTTGCGATTAGCGACGAAGGCGTCCGTGGCGCGACCTCCGGGAGTGGGCTCGCGGTCGCCGAGCAGCGGATCGCTCTCGCCGATCAACCCGTTGAACGAATCGCTCGAAATCCAAGCGTTCTGCAAGAACTCGAACTGGCGGGCAATATTCGCGTTGAGGCAGACGAAACGCAGGCCGCGAGAAGGTTCGTCCGCCGGCGCCGGCCTCCGAGCCTCTTGCGGCGATAAGCCGGAGCCGTATTCGCGACCACGCCGCAGCACGCGGTGAAAGCGAACCGAGGACGTCAAATCGTCGTGAAAGGCGCTCTTACCAAAGCCGAGCATCGCGGCGACGACGCCGAGCGGTCCGGACGGCACGGCGGGAAAATCCGCGGTGCGCGGATTCGATCGGCGGATGTGAGCACCGAACGGACATAAGACGCCCTGCGGATCGCCCGCATAGGTAAAGTTGTTCTGCGGCGCGCCGGCCGCCGCTTTTTCGATGCCCTCGATCGGAGCCGCTGCCGGAGGCACGAGCGGATCGCCGTTGCGCCGCCGTCCGACAAAAGCGCTGGCGAGCTCGTCGGATTTCGCGAACGACCAAAATGCTCGAACGTCCTGGCGCAGATCGCGAAACACGAGATACGTGCCGTTGCGGCCGACGTCGCGCCTGCTTGAGTCTTCTTCTGCCGGGGGGAGCAGGTCGGCTGCGCCGCCCGGAGCGACCAGCGGACGTTCCGTATAGCAGTCGTACTCGTTTGCATACCCAAGCAGAAACTCTCCGGCCGCTACCAAATTACCGTAACTCGGCTTGTTGCCGCGCAACGTTCTTACGCACGCCCAGTCGATGACGGGCTGGCTGATGCCGTCGGTAAAGCCGAAGGGCTCGACTCCACCGAGATCCGACGTATCGAGGCAGGCGATCTGCATAAATGCCCCGTTCCACGGCTCGGTGCGCAGCGAAGCCGCAAAAGCGTCGACCTTTCCCGGTGCCGCAAAGAGCGCGACGAGAACGTGCGGCTCGGCGCCGGCTACGCCCCAGTCCCAGTTCGCGGGCGCGTTGGCCCCAATGTCTCCAAGTCGCCGCGAACGGCTCTCGTGGCCGGCAATGCCGGCGACAAACTCGGCGGAGAATGCGCCGACGACCTCTTCGGGCACTCCCAGCGCGCGTAGACCCGCGGCCGTAAAGGCGACGTGCAGCGCGGTTTCGGGAAGCGTCGTGGCAGTCGCCGACGTAGCGACGGGCGCGGCGCCCAGCCACTCCCGGGCGGCCTGCGCATCCGCGATGCGCAGCAGCAAATAGCGCGCTTCGGTAAGGTGCTTGTAGCCGAAGCGCACGATGCCTTGCACGTCGTCGTACTCGACCGCCGAACCGGCATTGGTTGCGTTCATAGCAGCGCCGCCCATTCGCCGGCAGCTTGGGGACTCAACGAGCTCGCTTCGAGGCCGGCGCGAATGCGCGCGTTGCGCTCGAGGTCCGCGGCCGTGAGACCCGGATGTGCATTATACCAAACGTTGGTATAAAACTGGTGGCGGTGGAGAAAGTTCTTGAACTTTTGCTCGTCCTTGCAGCCGTCGCTCACGAGCCAGCGCGTTTTGGGGTAGCCGATGCCGTTGCTGAAGACGAAGTTGAGTCCGAATCCGGCTTTGTTGATGAAGTCGTCCATGTAGCTCTCGAGGCTGCCGTCGTAGTTGCTCATGAATACGAGGCGGCGCTTCTGGTCGATCCAGGCCCAGCGGGCAAAGTGGATCGTTCGCACGCGCGCCAGGCGTCCGGCGCCGTAAATATGCTGCACCGCATAACTCAGGATCCAGAGACCCACGATGCTCATGACGCGCCGCACCACTCCGGGTTTCAGCGTTCCAACTGCGCTGAAGGCATTGGTAACGTCGCGGTCTTCGGTGAACGCAATGCTTTCCCGGTACGCGGGATCGACGCGGGGACAAATCTCCGGGTCGCGCGCCTCTTGCCGGCGCACCAGCAGCAGCAATATCACCCCCCCGACGATTGCCAGTGGCGCCAAGAGTATCAACAGCAAAACCGGCACGATGGCCGATACAGCGTTGGTTAGCAGCAGACTCCACTGCGTCGGCGCCTCGGGAGTCATCGTCAGGCGGCCGGCGGCAATCTCGTCGCTGAGGAAATGGCGCAGCATGGCGTGCAGCTCGAGCGGCGTCGCCGATGTGGTCGCGGCGACGTTCCGATCGAGGAACGCTTCCACCGCCTCGCGGATCGCGGCTTCTTCGCGAACCTGCAGCATGGTGCGCCCCCGCCAGTTCACGTAGGCTGCCGCCGCGCTGACGCTATGTTGCCGCATGAACGCCAGGACGTCGTCGCCCGGCGCGAAGCCTTCGCAGCACGAGAAGAGCCGTGCAAGACCCGCGCCGGCGCGATCCGCCAGCTCCGACAGAAAGGAATCGGCGCTCCCGTCTACGTCACCCAGCAGCGCCAGATAGTCGGGATAAGAGGTAGGCGCGATGCCGTACGCCGCTACGTCGCCGACGGTGTTGTCGCGGAGAACGCAGACCCGGGCGAAGTGCAGCCGCTCGAAGGTGCCAAAGGGAAGCAGGGAGTTCTGCGGATCGGCATGCCCGGGCGCGTCGTTCATCCCTTCCAGGAGCGCGGCGACTTCGTCGTGAGCGTTCGGGCGTATCGGCATCATCACGAAGAATGCCGATTGCGGCGTCACGGCGAGGCCGAAAAGTCCAAGCTGAAGTTGATCAGCCGCTTCTTGGCCCAATAGACGACGCCGAGATAAAAATTCGGTGCTACTTCACGAATTTCGTCGCGAATCCAGTGGGCGAGGGTCGACGTCCTGGAATAGTCGAGGACGACGCAGTCTTTTCCATCGAACCAGCTCGGGGCCACGTACACGTCTGCAACGATCGCGTTCAGCCCGAACGGAGTAATTCGATTGACCAAGACGCCGTGGGCGGCATCGAACGATTTGCCCTGCCAGGCGAAAACGTTGATCGCGTGTGCGATGTCGGCGCTGTAGGTCGTGCCGGGGGCAATAATGGCGATACCTTTGGCCTCACCATTCGGAATCGGACCCGCCGGACTGGATTTGAAGAGGTCGTCGAGCTGCTGCTGGCTCATCGCTAGCAGTCGATCGTTGTTTAGGATGGTGTCCATGGCCGTTCTCTCCCTCGCGCCTAGCTAGTACTAGCACGCTCTGAAACGGCCCTCCCAAGGAGCGCGACCGGCGTCGCCGGACGCGCTCGGGGTTCCCGCTGGTTGCGGGTTAGGCTAGCCCGCTGCGAATAGCGTAAATAACGACTTGAGTTCGCGCGGTCACGTTAAGCTTAGCAAAAATATGCGAAATGTGATTCTTAACGGTTTTGTCGGAGAGTCCGAGCCGAATGCTGATCTCTCGATTTGACAGGCCTGCAGCGATGAGCCGCACGATGTCGGCTTCGCGCGGCGAGAGCTCGTTTGGATCGCGCCGCCCGATCTTGGCATGCTTGCGCAAGATCAAACCGACAAGGCGAGGATCGACGTAAAGGTTCCCGGCGCCCATCGCTTTGACCGCGGTGATCAGCTCCTCGGGAGTAATGTCTTTAACGATGTAACCGTCGGCGCCGGCGGAGAAGGCGCGTTGCATGACCTCCGAACTGAGGTGCTCGGAGAGAACGCCGATCCTGGCGCGGGGGCAGGCGATGCGACAGCTGCCGATCGCGTTGGAGAGTGCTTCAAAGCTCGATTCGGAATCGAGCAGAATCAGGCTTGCATTTGTTTTGGCCAGCTGGTTCGCGTTGACGCCCGCTCCATCTCCGACGACCGTGATAGCGGGGTCCTGCTGCAGAACGTTGCAGAGCGCTTTGGCCATGAGGGTCTGCTGCTGCACGACATAGACGCGAATCTGCGCCGTCGTTCGCGCTGGAGTCTCAGGTGTGACAGCTGCGACGCTACGCAAGGTGGTAACCATATTTCCCTTTCGTCACGCGTTGACCGTAAATAGTATCCCCGTATCGCTTATAAGGCCAACGGGGAACGCCCGTTCTACAATGTATAAACGAGCTCACGGGCAGCGTCGTTTCTCCCGGCTTGCCTGTGCCCCTGCTTACCTGCGACTAAATATCTTTGTTCTTTTTTCGATGGTACGAACGTACCATTGTAAGAGTAACATTTGGCAGAAAACCCTTATAATTGCTGGTAGAAAAGACTTTCACAACGGCATATCGCCGTAGACTTTTGGTGAAAATTGCATTAGCGAGATGTGCCGATCCGTTTCACCGTATACTTCGTAAAATCGAACATGTAACGCGCGGAAACAAACAGAGAGGGATACACCTTCCGCCCCCAGCGACACGTTGGTGACTCCAGCGCGAAAACGAGGCTGCTTGGGTAGCTTGCGCGAAACGACCCGCATGTTACCAACACGTTACGTCTTTACGGTTGCGCTGGCCGCGAGCTTTATGCTCTCTGGGCCGGCGCCGGTGGCCGCTCAGGCGGTCTCCGTTACGGTCAACGGCCAGGCGATGTACCTTAATCCCGGGCCGATCGAAAAGACGGGCCGCGTCTTTGTTCCGCTGCGCGGCATCTTCGAGAAGCTCGGCGCGGCAGTGGTCTACTCGCAGGGCACGATCAACGCCACCAAAGGCAGCACGACGGTCTCCCTGACGATCGGCTCGACACAGGCCACGGTCAACGGGCAGACCCAAACGCTCGACGTCGCCCCGTTTATCGTCGGCGCGACGACGTACGTCCCCCTGCGCTTCGTCGCGCAGTCCCTCGGGGCCCAAGTCGGCTACGACAACTCGACCCGGGTCGTCGCGATCGTCGGCGCCGGCGGTCAGGGGCCGCCGCCGGGTCCGCCCCGGCCGCCGCGTCCGCCACCGCCCCCCTATCCGCCGCCCAATCCGCCGAGCGTGGTCAATCTGCGAAACCGTCAGCCGGCTCCCGACTCAAACACGACGGATCGGTTCATCGTGATCTCGGCCGATTTCAGCCACCGGGTTGCGGCCGGATCGGTACGCGTCTGGCTCGACGGCAACGACGTCACCTCTCGCTGCGGAGTTTCCGCGACCGCCTTCTCTTATAAACCGCCGGCCCCGTACGACTTCGGCTCGCACACCGTGCGGGTGAGCGGCCGCGACGTCAGCGGCTCCACCTTCAATCATACGTGGTCGTTCGCAATCCGCCGCTCGAACATGAAGCTGAACATTACGCAGCCGCAAGAGAACACGCCGGTCGGCCAGACCTTCGTCGTCGCCGGGAACACCGTACCGAATGGCGAGATCACCGTGACCGCCGGGCCGACGCCGAACTCGACCGGACAGTTCAAAGGCTCGACGACGGCCGGTGGCCAGGGAAACTTCAGGATTAAGGTCACCCTTGGGGCACTCATGGGCCAGCAGTCGGTCACCGTACGCGTAACGGCCAAAGATCCGGCGACCGGGCAGACGATGCAGCAAACGCTGCAGTTGCGCCTAGGCCAGTAACACAAACCTCGCATCCGCGCCCGGCGGCCGGGCGCGGATGCAAATCCCATTTAGCGCGGAAAAAGTCTGAAATTTCTGTTGACGCGTTAACGTGTCACAGGCTACTTGTGCGCGCGTTTCGGTAGTGCTAGGCTGTAAATCCGCTTACGAAAAGGGGCAGCGGTGCTTCATATTTGCCCTTCCTCGAGAACATCGCGACGATGAGCTTCTGCGACCTAAACTTTGGCCTTGAGTTTCGATTTCTCGGCCAGTTCTCGATTCGCGGTCTCGGTGGATGGCAGCATGGCCCCTCGCTGAAAAAAGGCGGCGAGCTCTTGCAGTATCTCGGGATTTATCCGCGGCGCATCGCTACGAAAGACGAGCTCGCCGCAGCATTTTGGCCCGAGCTCGATCCCGAAGCCGTTGCCCATCGCTTGCACCTGGCTGCCAGCGGCGCGCGCGGCTATTTGCGACGCCTCCTCGGCGGATCGGATGCAATCGTCGCCGTCACCGGCGGTTATGCTTGGAGCATCAATGCCAGCGTCCGCTCAGACGCGGAAACGTTTCTCGCGCTATGCAAGAGCGACGAACCCGAATCGCTCGAGACGGCCATCGCGTTGTACGGCGGTGAGTTTCTTGCCGGCGAAACCGCCGATTGGCTCCAGCCGATGCGCGTACGCTGCGCCGCCGCCTACGCCTGCGCTTTGGAGGCGTTGGCGCAGCGGGCCGAGGCGGCACGCGACTATGCCGGCGCGCTGAGCGCCGGATTCAAGCTTCAAGATGCGGAGCGCGGCCACGAAGGCGCGACGTGGCTAATCATGCGCTGCTTCGCGGCGCTAGGATTGCGCGATCGAGCGGAGCTGCAGTACGAATCGCTGTGCAACTATTTGCGCCTGCGTTTGGGCGTCGAACCAACCCTCGAAACGACCGCGCTGGCACGACAGCTCAAGTCAGGTCGAAGAGTCTACGGAGAGTTCGCCGAGAGGGGCGACGTTATGATGGTCCCGTAAACCGCGGCTAATCAAAAAGAGAGGGTACTATGGCTATTTCAAGGCAAGCCCGACCCATTTACGACCGCCGCGGGGCATCCCGGTTGTTTCTCCGGGCGTGATTTGAACTTCGTGAATGAGATCGATTACTTCGTGACGGCCGAAGCCGCCGTGCGGCCCGCCGAGGATGTCCAGCTTCGTTGATCCCGGAGCTGGGCGTCGGACTTGTTTACTTCAGCGAATTGGAGGAGCTCCGGCGTAGCATCGACCTGACGGCATACGATCTCTTGGAGATCGAGCCTCAGACGTTCTGGAGCATCGATGCGGCCGGAGGGATCGCGGCCAACGCCGGAAAGCTCGCCGACCTTGCGGCGCTTCCGACGACCCGCCTCGTCCACAGCGTGGGGCTGCCGGTTGGAAATGCGGCAGCCCCAGGTGTCGACGCCCTAAAACTACTGGCCGAAAACGTGCGCGTTCTAAAACCGCCGTTCGTCAGCGAACATCTCAGTTTCAATCGGGTCGCGCACGGTAAGGGCGAGCGCTGGACCGGCTTTCTCTTACCGCCGCCGCAATCGCTCGATGCCGTCGCGGTGGCGGTCGAACGCCTTCGCCGTCTGCGCGAAGCGCTCGGCGTTCCGGTCGCCTTCGAAACGGGCGTCAATTATTTTCCGCCGTGCGACGATGACATGGCAGACGGCCAGTTCTTCGCTGCCGTCGCCGAGCACGCCGACTGCGGGATTCTTCTCGACCTTCACAATCTGCTCGCCAACGAGCGCAACGGCCGGCAAAGCGTCGAGAGCGTGCTCGACGCCATTCCGTTCCATCGAGTCTGGGAAGTTCACGTAGCGGGCGGCCATTTGCACCGCGGCTTTTATCTCGACGCGCATCACGGTTTGGTTTCGCGCGAGCTGCGCTTGCTGGCCGAACACGTCGTTCCGCGGCTTCCCAATCTTCGTGCAATCGTTTTCGAGGCCCACCCCGATTCGCTGCGCGGGATCGAACGGGAGCAGCACGACGAACAACTCGAATGGCTGCGCAGCCTCTGGGCGCAGCGCGGACGACATGCCGAGACGACCCGCGCGGTTGCGGTGCGCGAGCGGCTGCCCACGTTTGCCGAAGCGCGCACGCGCGTGGCGGAAGATCAGCGGCAAACCGCCGAGCGTGTCGAGCGCGCGGGCGGGATCGAGGACGAATCGCGCGCTTACGCTTTAGTCCGCGAGCTCATCGGAGAGATGCGCGGCGGGATGCTGCTCAAGTCCACGCCATTGGTGACGCGCCTGCTGCTGGCAACGCTCGGCGTGAAAGCGTTTCAAAAAATATTCGAGCGCTACTGCGCGCAGGTTCCACCGGCCATGTTTCCCGCGCAAGAGGGGGCGCAGTTCCTGAGTTTTCTCGAAGGTGAATCGGACGAGGTGCCGTGCCTGCGCGAAACGCTGGAGTTCGAACGCGCGGTCCTCGACGTCGTCGCGACCGGTCAAGCAAAGCGCGCCTACTTTCCTTACCATCCGGGACAGCTCTTCATCGCCCTGGGGAAGCGCATGCGTCCCCAAATTACCGACCACGAACCCTACGAGATCGAAATTCGCCCGCACGGCATCAGCCTGCGGCGCGTGACCGAGCGGCACCCCGCCGCCTCGTAGTCGCCGGGGCCCGGGCGGCCGGCGGTTGCCTGGAACCCGCGAGTATCCCGACGGAAGTTAGAGGGCCTGTCGAAATTCGGGCTCGCCGTTCGACGTACGGGCAGAACGCCAACTATAAGGAGAGGCTAGAAACAATGAGGTTCGCAGTTCTGGTCAAGGCCAACAAGGATTCCGAAGCGGGAGTTCTGCCCACCCGCGAGATGCTCGAAGAGATGGGCAAGTTCAACGAGCAGCTCACCAAAGACGGCATCATGCTGGCGGGCGAAGGCCTGCACGCAACTTCTAAAGGCGCTCGGCTGCGCTTCGACGGTGGCCGAACGACGGTCATCGACGGCCCGTTTGCCGAAACGAAGGAGCTGGTCGCCGGCTTTTGGATCGTCCAGGCCAAATCAAAGGCCGAAGTCGTCGAGCGGTTCATGCACGCGCCCTTCGACGGCGGGCAAGTTATCGAGATCCGCCAAATCTTCGAAGCCGAGGATTTCGGCGAGAACCTGACGCCCGAGATCCGCGAGCGTGAGGCCCGTCTTCGGGAGGGCGCGAAATGAAGTTCATCTCAATCGTAACCATCGATCCCGCCAAGCACCCTCACGCCAGTCCCGAAACGATGGAACAGATGGGCAAGCTTATCGCCGAGATGCGCGCCGCAGGCGCGTTGCTCGACACCGGAGGACGCGACGGCAGCATGGACGAGTTCTCGATTGCACGGAAGAACGGCCGTTCGACGGTCACCGACGGCCCGTTCGCCGAATCGAAAGAGGTCGTGGGCGGCTTCGCGCTCTTCGAGGTGGAGAACCGCGACTCGGCCCTGGCTTGGACGAACCGTTTTCTCGATGTGCTCGGCGGTGACGCGACGTGCTACGTGCACGAGGTCTCGCCCACGCCCTAATGCCGGCGGGCGAGCTCGATGAAACCATCGCGGCGATTTGGCGCATCGAATCGCCAAAACTCATCGCAACGCTCTCGCGCCTGCTGCGCGACGTGGGGCGCGCCGAGGAAATCGCACAGGATGCCTTCGTTCTGGCCATCTCGCAATGGCCTGACGAGGGCATTCCACGCAATCCCGGTGCGTGGCTGACGACCGTTGCGAAGCGAAAGGCGATCGACGAGATTCGCCGGAGCGAGATGCTGGCGCGCAAAACCACCGAGCTCGCTTACGATGAAGGCGCTGTGCCTCCGGCGGACGACTTCGCGGCGGCACACGACGGGATCGACGACGATATGCTGCGCTTGATGTTCGTCGCCTGCCACCCCGTGCTCGCACAGGAAGCCCGGGTAGCGCTGACCCTCAAACTTGTCGGAGGCTTGACCACGGCCGAGATCGCGCGCGCCTTTCTCGTTTCCGAAGCGACCGTCGCGCAGCGCATCGTTCGCGCGAAACGCACTCTGGCGCAGGCAAAGATTCCCTTCGAGGTACCGGCGGCTGCCGATCGCCGCGCGCGCTTGGCGTCGGTGCTGGAAGCGATCTATCTGATCTTCAACGAGGGTTACGCAGCGACGGCCGGCGACGATCTTCTCCGCCCGGAGCTCGTCGAAGACGCGTTGCGTTTGGGCCGTATGCTGGCGCAGCTCGCTCCCTACGAGCCCGAAGTGCACGGGTTGGCGGCGCTATTGGAAATTCAGGCGTCGCGGATGCGCGCGCGCGTCGCCGCGAGCGGCGAGCCGATTCTTCTTCTCGATCAAGATCGCGCGAAATGGAATCGCTTACTGATCGGCCGCGGCCTCGCGGCGCTCTCCCGCGCCGAAGAACTTGCGACGGAGCCCGGACCGTACGCGTTGCAGGCCGCAATCGCCGCCTGTCATGCGCGAGCGCTAACGGCCGAGCAGACCGACTGGCGACGCATCGCCAAACTTTACGACGCGCTCGCCCGGGCGATGCCGACGCCGGTCGTCGAGCTCAATCGCGCGGTCGCCGTCGGAATGGCCTCCGGACCGCAGGAAGCGTTGCAAATCGTCGACGCGCTGCGCGACGACGCGACGTTGCGCGCCTACCATCTGCTTCCGGCCGTTCGTGGCGATCTGCTCTTCAAACTTGGCCGTTTCAAAGACGCCCAAATCGAGTTCGAGCGGGCGGCGAAGCTCGCCGGAAATATGCGCGATCGCGTACTGCTACTCGATCGCGCCGCGGCGAGCCGAGGCCGGCTCGAGCAGCTCGGCGGTTAACTCCCAGCGCGCGCGCACGCCGAGTTTGCTGAATACTGCTTCGACGTGGTGGTCGACCGTACGCACGCTGATCTCGAGCGCGCGAGCAATTTCGCGATTCGATCGTCCGGCCGCAGCCAGCCGCGCGACCTCGCGCTCGCGTGGAGTCAAACGCGCACCAAACGGTGCGTACTTGAGTTTTCGCGTTTCGCCGGCGGCGAGTCGCGCCACGTCGGAGATGGCGCCGCAGGCCTCATAGATCCGGCCGGCGGCGCGAACGTTCCCGGCAAGCTCCAGCGCCGTGGCTTCGTACATCCGCCAACCAAGTTTGTGAAAACGGGCCGCCGCCCCCGAAGCGGACTGTGCCGCGGCAACGTGGCGGCCTTGGCGGCGCAGTAGGGTCGCGCGGCAGAGTGCGACGTGGCCGGCGGCGGCCGGCGCGAGCGCACCGCCGAAATACTCATCGGCTTGCCCAACAGCCGCCTCGGCAACTTCGTTGGAAGCAAAACGCGCCGCACAGAGCTGTATCGCGGTGTACGGGTCGATGAAGCGCTCGCCGATGCAGCGCTCGAGTACGGCACGCAAATCTTTTGCCATGCCGCGGACCTGCATCACCTCCGCAAATCCGGGAAGCAGCACGCCGCAAGATTCGGCGTCGCGTTGCGCCATCGCATCGAGCAGCAGCTGTACGTCGAAGAATGCGTCCACGAGAGCCAGATCGCCGACGCGCATGCCCGCGTTGACCGCATTGCCGGCATCGAAGGCTTCGTTGTGGCGCCCCGACGGGCGCCAGCGCAAATTGGCGCGCATCACTTCGCGCAGTGCGGGAAGGTCGCCCTCGAGCGCCGCGATGCGGGTGCGGTCCTTCATCACGTGGCGATGCACGTCGTTGATCTCGCCGGCGCTGCGGGCCGCGTAACGTTCGGCGCGATCGGCGTACGTTCGCGCCGCCGCTAAATCGCCGTAGCGGCACGCGATCTCGACGCCAACGCCATACGCCAGTACGGTTCCGCGAATACCGAGGCCGCTCGCGATCCGGACGGCTTCGTCGACCAGCCTCAGCGTCTGCTCGAGCGGTGTTACCAGCGCGCCGATTTCGGCTTTCGCCATGTAGTAGCGCAAGCGCACTTCGCCGTCGCCGAGCGATTCGGGGTCGACTCCAGCCAGCAGGCGCGCCGATTCGGCAAGGCGTCCCGAGTAGCACAGGCCGTAGGCAATGATGAGCATCGCGATTCGGCCGCGGTCCTGGCTCTCTGGAAGGCCGACCGCCGCAATCTGTCGCGCCGTAGCTTCGGCCGCTTCCAGATTGCCGTCGTTGAGCTGCGCGAAGAAAAGATTCTCGAGTTCGTCGGAGAGGACCGGCGCGTCGCGTTTGCCGTCCAGGCGCTCGATCAGCGGACGAACGACGCCCTCGACGCTGCGCCAGTCGGCGAGGTTGCGGTAGCAGCGAATCGCACGGCGCTGATGCTCGATCCATCGTTCCTCACCCGGCGCGCTGTGCGCCGCGGCTCGAACGTAAAGCTCGGCCGCCTTGGCGAAAGCCGCAGCGTCGTACAACCGGTCTGCCGCCGAAGCAAAGGCCTGGGCCGCGCGGTCGTCGTCGCCGACGATCTCGGCGTTGCGCGCCAGCAGCACTTCAATGCGCGGATCGCCGGCGCGCTCGCCCGACAATCGTTCGACGACGCGCTCGTGCAGAATGCGCCGCTTGAGCGAGACGATCGAAGCATAAAATGCCTTGCGTACGGCAATTTGCCGGAAGGCGAACCAGTCCGAAACGCCGCGTTCCTCTTCGAGCAGTCCCAGGTCGCAGGCGTTCTGCAATGCGTCGGCCACCTTGGCGCGCGGCTGATGCGCGATCTCTGCCAGCCAATCGCCGCAGAATGCATCGCCGACGGCACTGCAAGCCGAAACTATCTCGAAGTCGTTCTTCGACAGACGCGACCGGGCGAAGGCGACCGCGGAACGGGCGCTCTGCGGAACCAGCGATCCTTCGGTACCGGATTGAAGCGCGGCTCCGGCCAGCTCGATGCCGTAACGCGGATTGCCCTGTGCGGTCGCAATTAATTCGCGTACGTCCACCGCCGCAATGGCGCGAGCGCCGACGAGGCTGCGAATCAAGAGTTCCATCGCCGCGTCGTCAAGCGGGGGAAGCCGGCGTAACGCCGCGCCGCTGCGCTGCCATCCATCGTCGCGAAACTGGACGAATCCATCGGCACAGCCGATCACCACGAGACGATGGTGCTGCGTCATCGCGATGAGGGCGTCGAGCAGCGCGCGTTCGCCGGAGTCGGCCAAGTGCACGTCGTCGACCAGCACGACGACCGGGCGCCGAGTCGATCGTGCGGCGAGGGCGGCGAGCGCGGTTCCGGCACGGCGCCGGTTGTTCGCCCGTCCGCCGACGCGCAGCGCTGCGGCGAGCTGTGCCGCGGCGTCGGGCGCAAAACGTGCCGGCGCACCGCAGCGAATCGTGACCGTTGCCGCGGCTTTGGTCGCGCCGCACTCGCGCAACAAGCGCGTCTTGCCGATTCCCGCCTCGCCCAGCCAAATGAGCGCCGAACCGCTTCCCAACGCGGCGTCGTGCGTCAGGCCGAGCACGCGATCGAGTTCGGCATCGCGGCCGACACAGTAGGGCGACTCAAGCAGCACGCTCGGCGTCACCGACTCGGTCTTTCAAAATCTGTAGGCAATTACCTATAGAGCAACCGGCACGCCGGGTGCAGAATGGGCCATGCGAAGAAACTGCTCTTGGCTCGCGCTTTTCATTCCGCCAATCCTAGCCGCGTGCTCGGGATCGCCGGTGTCGAACGCCGGCCCGTTCGGCAACACCAGTGCGCTTCCGGCGGTTCATCAGAACCACGGGCGCGCGGCGACTCTTCCGTCGCAACTGCTCTTCGTTCCCAACGAAGACGGTACGATCGGCATCTATCCGCTCGACGATCCGAGCACACCGGTCGCGCAGATCACCGGCTTGCAGGCTTCCCAGCAAGGCATGGTCGTCGACGCATCCGGAAATCTGTTCGTCGTCAATAACGGCCCCAGCGCCGGCGACGACTACGTGCTGAAGTACGCTCCCCCGTACACGGGGTCGCCGACCGTCTTAAACACGGTCTGGCAAAGCAGCATTTTCTATCCGGTCGGCATTGCCGTCGACGGACAGGGGACGGTCTACGTTTCCAACTGCGGCGCGTACTGCACGGAAACGCCTTCCGTTTTTGTCTATCCGGCGGGTTCGACCTCGCCGGCCAAAGCGATCGCGTCGTCGAGTTTCGACAGCCTAGCCGGATTGGCCGCCGACGCACGCGGAAATCTGTACGTCGTCAACTGGAACGACCAAACCGATGGAGTTGACGTCTTCAAGGTCAAGGCCGGAACGGCGCAGCCCAAGGCATTAAAGCTGCACGGCCTGACCACGGGCAACGGCGGCAATGGCGTCACTCTTGACGCTAAAGGCGACCTGTACGTTTCGAACAACTCCAGCGGCTCGGACTACGTGCTCGAGTATAAGCCCGGCAAGCGTAACGCGTTCCGCATCATCGACTCGATGCCGTTCACGGTGGCGCCGACGATGATCGAAATCGGTCCGGACAAGAACCTGTACGTGCCGGTAAATTGCGTCTTCACGCCGTGCGTGCAAGCCTACGCCTTTAAACCGAAGGGCAAGAACGCATTCGAATCGATCGGGCCTACGCAGAACACAACGGCGACGCTCGGCATCGCGACCGCACCCAATCCGCTGCTGCAAGGAGGCACATGATGAACGATCTCGCAAGGCGCGCCGCGGCGGGCGCATTGCTCCTAGCACTCGCAGCTTGCAGCGGCGCAAACGGCGGCGGCTCGCAATCCGGCCTCAATCCGTTGCCGGTAACCGCGCACCACCGGGCGTTCGCCCACACCAAGCAGCTCGTCTATGTGTCGAGCGACTACAGCAGCACGGGCGCGGTCTACGTGTACTCCGCTAAAGGACAAGCACAAAAACCCGTGGCCACGATCACCGACGGAATCGCCACGCCGCAAGGCTTGGCCGTCGACTCGAGCGGTAATCTCTACGTCGCCAATAGCGGCAGCAATACCGTGACGGTCTACCCGCCCGGTCAAACAACGCCGAGCGCGACCTATTCGCAGGGAATCAGCACGCCGTTCGACGTTGCCGTCGGTAACGACGGCACGGTCTACGTTGCTAACGAAACGGGCGGCGCGAGTTACACCGGAAGCGTCACCGAGTACCCGTCTGGGAGTATGACGCCCAGCGCGACGATCCAACTCGCCAACGATTATGCGTTCGCGGTTGCAGTCGACTCGTCCAACGCACTCTACGTTTCGTGGTTCTCGCTCTCGTCATACGGAATCGAGATCTACAAGTATCCGACCGAAGGGTCGACCAACGGTGCGAACCTCAATCTCGATTTACCCACGTATGCGTTCCCGGCTTACGCGCTGGCCTTCGACCACTCGGGCAATCTGGTGGTGCCGTACGAGCGGCTCGACCACAATCCGCCCAAGTATCTGGCCGTCTTCCCGCCCGGCGCGACCACGCCGAAGAAAAAGATCAACATGGGCGGTCTCATGGACGTGGTCACCGGCATGGCCTTCCCGAGTTCGGGAAAGCTCCTCTACGTTGCGACCTCTAACGATCACGAGTGGCTGCAGTTGACCTATCCCAAAGCCGTTCCGCGCGACGTCGTCAATATCGGTTCGCCGGCGGGGTTAGCGCTCTCGCCGTAAACGGCGTTCGCGAGCGGATTACTTACGTGCGCCGGCGCGCCAGCAGCAGCGCGCCGGGCGCAATCAAAAGCGCCAGCACGCCCGTAACGACGAACGCATCGGCATAGGCAAGTGCCGCCGCCTGTTCGGCGACGCTTGCCGCCAGCTGCGCCAAACTTCCGTGCTGTTGCTGCAGAAACTGCGCCACCGGCAAGCGCGAGAGGTTCTCTTGCGCCGCTAAAATCGTCTGATGGAACTGCAGCCGGCGATCGAGGAAGGCGACGACCGCCGCCGACGAGATCGAACCGCCCAACTGGAAGAATAAGACGATAAACGAAGAGGCCTTAGCGGCTTCCTGCGGCGCGACGGCGCGCATCGTCGCGACGAGCAGCGGCGAGTAAACAAATGCAGCACCCGTTCCGATCACCAAGAGCGGTATCACGAAGGTAAGGAGATCGCTCTGGGTAGTGATGCCGCTCGCCAGCCACAGCGACCCGAATCCCGCGAGAGCCAGACCACCGCCGATCAGCCAGCGCAAGTCCAGCCGCGGGATGCCGGTGAGCCGTCCAACCGGTATCGTCAGCAGCAAAACGGGCAACGCACGCGCACCGATCAGGACACCGGCCAGCGTGCTGGTAAAGCCAAGCGCGGTCACCGTGAACTGCGGCAAGAGCAGAAGGCTGGGAAAAATGATCGCCGCATACGCGCCGGCAATCGCCAGCGCGGCGGCTACGGCCGGGCGACTGAGAATGCGCAGGTCGACGATCGGCTGAGCGACGCGCAGCTCCCACCAAACGAACGTGGCGGTTGCCGCAAGCGAGAGGAACGTGCACAGCACGATCGTCTGATTGGAGAACCAATCGTCGTGCTGCCCCTGATCGAGCACGTACTGCATGCAGCTAACGGCGACGACGAGCAACGCAATCCCGGTGACGTCGACGCCGGCGCGCTGCGGACGGGAGTCGTCGCGTAGATAGCGCAGCAGAATCAAGAAAGCTATGATTCCGGGAACGAGGTTGACGTCGAAGATCCACGGCCAAGAGAGATTGTCGACGAGAACGCCGCCGATCGTCGGTCCGACCGACGGACCTAAAATTGTACCGAGCGCAAAAATCGACTGGCTCAGTCCGATCTGTTTGCTCGGGAAAGTGTCGCGCAGAATGACTTGTGCGATCGCGAGCAGTCCGCCGCCGAAGGCACCTTGCACGACGCGAAAGAGAATCAGGGCGCCGAGCGAAGTCGCCATACCGCAGAGCATCGATGCGACGGTAAAACCGGCAATCGACACGAGAAAATAATTCTTGCGTCCAAAGCGCAGCTGCAGCCACGGCGTCAGCGGGATGACCACAACGTTGGCGACGACGTAAGCGGTCAGCACCCACGTCGCCTCGTCGACGGTGGCACCGAGATTACCCTGAATCGTCGGCAGCGCCACGTTAACGATGGTGAGATCGACGGTCTGCAGCAGTGCGGCGAGCATGACCCCGGCGACGACCAAAATGCGGCGCGCCCCATATTCGACCAGCGGCGAAGAGGCCGTTGGGGCAGGCGGCGGCGCGGGCACCGGGCGCGGCGGGACCGCAGATTTGGAACCGGAGGGGATGACGCCGACAACGCGGGCGGGCCGCGCGGCAACCGACACGATATGCTCCGTTGTTCTTAGAGGTAAGGCGAGAACGTCGCTTGCATCCAGGTTACCGGATATGGGATACTACTACTAGACCCTAGCTTATCCTATCACTGGAACGGGCACCTTGAGGTGATTCGAGAAATGAACGGCAGCGACCAGCGGCGCCCCGAGCTCAGCGACTTCCTTAGAACGCGCCGGGCTAAGATCGCGCCCTCCGACGTGGGCTTAGCCGACGGCGCGAGGCGGCGCACCCCGGGCCTGCGCCGCGAAGAGGTCGCGCTGCTGGCCAATATCGGCGCCACCTGGTATACGCGGCTCGAGCAAGGCCTGCCGATCAACGTGTCGGCCGACGTGCTTGCCGCTATATCGCGCGCCCTTCGTCTGACCTCGGACGAGCGGCGCCATCTCTATCTCCTGGCCGGCCTGCCCCTGACCATCACGCCGCCGCAAGAAGAGCGTCCCAGCGAGCTGGTGCTGCGCGTGTTGAACGCGCTCGATCCTTGCCCGGCCTACATTCGCGGACGGCGCTGGGACGTGCTGGCCTGGAATCGCAGCGCCGACGGGCTCAACGATTTCTCGAGCGCGACCGGACCGGCGTGCAACCTGGTGTGGCGCCTCTTCCGCGACACGGCGCTGCAGTGCCGTTTGGGCGACCCGGAGTGCACGCGGCGCCGCTGCGTCGCGCAGTTTCGTGCCGTCGCCGCCAAGTATCCCAACGATCCGGCCTTCACCGAGCTCATCGAAGATCTGCGGACAAACTCGCCCGAGTTTCGAAAGCTCTGGGCCGAGCACGACGTTTTGGGATCGGCCGAAGGCCTCAAGCGTTTCGTTCATCCCGATCTGGGCGAACTGATCCTCGATCACACCACCCTCGAGCTTCCCGGCGACGGCGATATGCGGATGGTCGTGCTGACGGCGGCTCCGGGCTCCGAAACCGAAAAGAAACTACACCTGCTCGTTCCCGAACACGTGGGGGTTTAAATGCGCGCATTCCTAGCGACCTTATGCTTGACGCTCGCTGCGGTTGCAGCATCGGCGCAAAAAGTCTCGGCCGCCGATCCAATCGACTCGCTCGACCGCCTATCCGGCACGTGGAAGAGCCACGGAGTCTTCGTCGAGAGTCCGTACGGCAAAGCCGGACCGGCCGACGCCACCACGACGTGCGTTTGGTCGAACGGCCATACCTTCCTGATATGTCAGCAAAGCGTTACGATGGGCGGCGCCACCAACGAAGATATTGCGCTGTACACGTACGACCCCGATGCGAAGGTTTATCGCTTCTTCAACGTGCGCCCGTCCAAGGTGGTACCGCTGAACATCACTATCGAAGGCGACACCGTCACCTATCCCGTCACGTTCAAGAACGCCGCCGGGCAAGACGTCACCATTCGAACGCTCAACATTTGGGATAACCCGGCGCTCTACCGCTGGCGCACCGAATATTCCAACGACGCCGGTAAGACGTGGATTCCGATGGCCTCGGGCACGTCGCAACGCCAATAGCTACGGCACAGCGATAAAGGCATCCACCTCGGCGAGGTAGCGGCGCTTCGCCGCGTCGTCGATGAACGAGGCTTCGAACGAGTTCTTGGCCAGCTCGACGACCTGCTCGTCGCTCATCTTCAGCGCCGCCGCCGTGTCGCGCAAATTCTGTCCCACGTAGCCGCCGAAATAGGCGGGATCGTCGGAGTTGCAGGTACAGGTGAGGCCGGCCTCCATCATCCGCTTGAGCGGGTGGGCCGCGAGCGTCGGTACGACGCGCAGCCGCACGTTCGAGAACGGGCAGACGGTCAGCGGCGTGCGCTCGCGCACCAACCGCGCGAGGAGCGCCTCATCTTCCAAACATCGCACCCCATGGTCTACGCGGGAAACTTTGAGCAGATCGAGCGCCTCCCAAATATATTGCGGCGGCCCTTCTTCGCCGGCGTGCGCGACGGCGAGCAAGCCGTTGGCGCGCGCTCGATCGAAGACGGCTTGAAATTTCGAGGGCGGATTTCCCACCTCACCTGAATCGAGCCCGACGGCGGTGATATGCTCGAGGTGCGGCAGCGCGCTCTCGAACGTGGCCATCGCCGATTCGGCCGATAAGTCGCGCAGGAAGCACATGATGAGGCGACTGCTAATGCCAAGGCTCTTTTCGCCATCGGCAAGCGCCTTGGCGATGCCCTCGACGACGGTCGCAAACGCTACGCCCCGATCGGTATGTGCCTGCGGATCGAAGAAAATCTCGGCATGCCGCACGCCTTGCGCCTTGGCGCGCTGGAGATAGGCTCTGGTGAGCTCGTAGAAGTCTTGCTCGACACGCAGTGACGCAACCCCCGCGTAGTAGACGTCGAGAAACGATTGTAAGTCGGTGAAGTTATAGGCTTCGCGCAGTGCCTCGACGTTGGGATAGTTGAGGCGGATACCGTTACGCTCGGCCATTGCGAAGATCAACTCCGGCTCGAAGGTGCCTTCAATATGTAGGTGTAGCTCCGCTTTAGGGAGGTTCAGAACGTCCACACGCGCGTGTTTGAGTAGGAAGCGACGCGCTCCTGGCGCAACGTTTCGCGGTCATGCATTTCTCGCGTCGCGCATTCATCGGCTCGTCACTGGGAGTCTCCGCGTTCTTGGCGCAACGCCGCCCCGCCCGAGCGGCGGCCGGCGGATCCTCCGCGCGTCTCGTGCCGGTGGACGTCGACCCCGGGCGCGTTATTCGCACCGTCGTCGGGCTGCGTCCCTATCGCGCCAGCGGTTTCGTGCTTCGCGCGCAGCCGTTTGGCTCGAAGGTGCTGGTACACGATTACGGACACGGCGGCGGAGGCTTCAGCCTGTCGTGGGGCTGCGCCGCGCTCGCCGCAGACCTGATCGCCGATCGCTCACCTTCGCGCGCCGCCGTCCTGGGGTGCGGCATCGTCGGACTCGCGACGGCGCGAACGCTGCAAGACCGGGGCTGGGCGGTAACGATATACTCGTCGGCGCTGCCGCCAAAGACCACCTCGAACATCGCCGGCGCACAGTGGACGCCGACGACGGTCTTCGCACTGCCGCAAGTAACGCCGGCCTTTCTCGACACGTTTCGCAAGGCGTCGCGCATCGCCAACCGTACTTTTCAGTTGATGGCCGGCGATACGTACGGCGTCCGCTGGATCGACAATTACGTCCTCAAGCAAGACCCAGCCGCGCCGGCCGGCGAGCTGCATTACGCAGAATCGGTCGGGATTTCCGACCTCTATGCCGACGTCGAAACGATCGATCCGGCGAGCGTTCCGTTCACCGGCTTCAAGAGCATCCAACGCTTCGCCACGATGCTGATGGAGCCCAATACCTTTCTGCCGGCGGTCGAGCGCGACTTCTTGCTGCGCGGCGGCCGTATCGTGGTGCGAACCTTTAACTCGACGGCCGACATCGCGTCGCTGCACGAGCCGGTGATTTTTAACTGTACGGGCCTGGGCTCGCGCGCGCTCTTCGGCGATACGGAGCTCGAACCGGTGCGCGGACAGCTATCGATCTTGGAACCGCAGCCGGAGGTCGACTACTGTTATCTCAGCGGAACCATTTATATGTTTCCGCGCAACGACGGCATCGTACTCGGCGGAACGTTCGATCGCGGCAACTGGTCGACCGAGCCCAACCTGGCGACACAAGCGAGCATTATCGCCCAGCACGAGGCGGTCTTCGGCAAGAAAGGCTAGCTGCGGAAGAGGGTTAGATATTCGTTCGTTTTATCGAACAACGCGTTGAGCAGCTTGGCGTTCTGCCCCCAGTCAACGCCGGTGTGCTGCGCCGTTCCGGCTAAGTGCGTCTGCGTTCCACCGTCGATCATGGTAATGATGACCACGAACGGTCCCGAGAGTAACGAGACCGGCTTCTTCGTTTCGAGCACCGCTCCGCTGCTCGTGTCGAAAGCGGCGCTGAGCGTATAGCCGCAGGCTTGAAGTGCGAGGATTAGCGCGCGCCCAGCCGTTTCGTACGCGGCGTCGGCGTCGCGCTCGACCGACGCCTTGGCGGCGAGTTTTGGAAAGCGCTGCGCCAATTCGTTGGCGATCGCTTCCGAAGCCTGAACTGTGCCGGCCGGCGCGCCGCTAATCGCGGCGGCAAAGGCGGCGAGCTGATCTTGCGACGCGCCGGAGGGATCGCCGCCCATCTTCCCGCTATCGCGTATGATGTCGGCGATGCGCGCGCGCTGCGGTGCGGCATCGGTCATCCTCGCGCAGTTCGGCGCAACGGCGCGGCTTCCGCCGTGCCCGCCTCGCACGCGGCCAGCCGGCTCTCGTAGAAGCGCCGCTCTTCGGCGTTGCGTGCCGCCGCGATCGCGGCGTGGAAATGCTCTCGCGCCTTCGCGCCGTTGGCGCGGCGCAACTCGAGCTCTCCGCGCGCCGCGTGGTAGAACGGATATCCGTCGAGCACTTCGCGTTTGGCGATCGAGTCGATCGCCTCGAGCCCCCGGATGGGTCCGTCGCGCTGCGCGATGGCGATGGCCCGGTTGAGCGCGACGATCGGCGAAGGCGCGATCGCCAAGAGCCGATCGTAGTGCGAGACGATCTCGCCCCAGTCGGTCTCCCCGATCGTTTGCGCCCGCGCGTGCACCGCCGCGATCGCCGCTTCAACGTGATAGCGGCTTATCTCCGAACCGGTCGCCGAGCGTTCCAGCCACCTGACGCCGTCGACGATCATGCCGCGATCCCAGCGCGAGCGATCTTGATCGAGCAGCGTCATGAGATTGCCGGCCGGGTCGAGCCGTGCCGGCAGGCGCGCCGCGTCGAGATACATCAGCGCCAGCAGCGCGTGAGTCGAAGGACGTGCGGCCAGGGGATGCTTTGCCAACAGCAGCGTCAAGCGAATCGCTTCGTTGCAGAGATCGGCACGCACCACTGCGCGCGCCGATGCGCCATGATAGCCCTCGCTGAATACTAGATAGAGCGCGCGTTGCACCGCCGGGAGGCGCTGCGCGAAGTCGGCCTCGTCGGCGATGTCGAAAAGCAGACCGGATTCCTTGAGCGTTTTCTTAGCGCGCGTCAGGCGTTTCTCGACGGCGGCGTGCGAGCTGACGAAGGCCGCGGCCGTCTCGCGGACCCCGAAGCCGCCGACCAGCGATAGCACCAGCATCACCTGTGCGGTCTCGGGAAGCTCGCTGTGGCAGCACGAGAACATCATACGCAGCTGATCGTCGCGCACGTCGGTCGAATCGAAGACTTCTTGCACGGCGTTGGCCAGCGTCCACTCCGTCTCGAGTAAACGTCCGTACTCCGGCGCGAAGGTTCGCGCCGTGCGCTCTCGCCGCAGCACGTCGAGCGCGCGATTGCGCGCCGTCTTCATCAGCCAGGCCGAGGGATTCTCGGGAAGGCCGCGCAGCTTCCAAACTTCCAAAGCGCGGCAGAAGGCGTCTTGTACGACGTCTTCTGCCAGCTCTAGATTGTGTAACCCAAAGACCCGTGTGAGCGCCGCGACCATGCGTCCCGCTTCGTGACGGAAGAGATGGTCGCTTTGCTCCACGTCTTTACATATCCATTTTCATAATCGGACGGACTTCGACGCGCCCGCCGCGCTCGAGAATCGGACAGCCGCGCGCGAGCTCGGCAGCGCGATCGAGCGATCCGGCCTCGATCAGCGTGTAACCGCCGACGAGATCCTTGGCTTCGGCGTACGGGCCGTCGGTAACGGGGCCGCCCTTGCTGCTCACGACCTTGCCTTCGTCTTCGAGCGGCTGGCCGCCGTCTTTGAGATTGCCGCTGGCGCCGAGGTCCTTGAACCAGTTCATCCATTTCTGCATGATCTGCTCGCCCTCTTCGGGACTGTTGCCCCGCTGGCCGCCGCGATAAAGGAAGAGATAATCCGCCATTTTCCGTCTCCTGTAAGCGTGTTGATGCCCCATAGACGTTCGAGCGGCCCGGGCCCGGACAATTTTACGCGATTACGTGACGGTATCCAAGCGGAGCAAGCGGTAGACGCCCATCGAAACGAGCCAGCTGGCGATGAAGAGGCCAACGATCACAAATCCGAGCGTCCCGAAGTTCTCGTTGACGGCCTTGACGGCGTCCCAAACCGCCCCGCGAAGCTGCAGCTGGCTGGCGATTACGCTGGTCGCTTCGATGCAGCCGACGATCAGCGCGACCAGCACCGACACCAGCGTAATCACAAGATTGTAGTAGAGCTTGCGCATCGGTTTGATGAAGGCCCAGCCGTACGCACCGACCATCACGATGCCGTCGGCGGTGTCGATCAGCGCCATGCCGGCCGTAAAGAGCAGCGGGAAGATCAGGATGGCGAAGACCGGAAGGCCTTTACCGGCCTCAACGGCAGCGATGCCGAGCAGCGCGACTTCGGTGGCGGTATCGAATCCCAGACCGAAGAGCACGCCGACCGGATACATCTTCCAACTGCGGTCGACGACGCGCAGCAGCGGGCGAAAGATTCTTCCCAGCAGGCCGCGACGGTCGAACATCTCGTCGAGCGCGTCGTCGGCCGGCGTTTCGCCGCGGCGAGCGCGACTGAATGCGGCGAAGATCTCGAGCAGCACTACCAGATTGATCGCCGCGACGAGCAACAAAAAGAACGCCGAAACCGAGGAACCAACCAGCGCACCGAGGCGCTGCAATGACGGCAAGTGCTCTTTGACAACCGTCGCGGAGACCGCGATGGCGAGCGATAGCGCGACGACCACCGTCGAGTGTCCCAAAGAAAAGAAGAAGCCGACGCCGATCGGGCGCCGCCGCTCCTGCACCAACTTGCGGGTGACGTTGTCGATCGCGCAGATGTGATCGGCGTCGACGGCGTGACGCAAACCGAACGAGAAGGCGAGCAGCGCCGTTCCGAGCAGAACCGGGTGCGACCAGAACGTGCCGAGCGCAAGCAGCCATGCCGCCGCGTTAAGGGCGATCAGAAAACCAACGAGGCCGAATGCGCGCGCGCGCATCGTTAGCCGCCCAGCGCCGCGAGGGTGCGGCGAGCGTCGGCGGCATAAAAGGGATGAAAAACGTCGCCGCTCGACAAGATCGCGCGTAGGCGGTAGCGCGCCTCGGCCGGGTGGCCGGTGTGCGCGGCGATGACGGCGGCGTGATATTGGAGCTCGGGATCTTGTGTCTCGTAGCGCGTCGCACGCACCGCATAGTTGCGCGCCTGCGGCCAGCGGTTCAATGCGGCCAGCACCCACGCCATCGTATCGTCAGCGTAGATTTCGTCGCCGCGCTTAACGAGATCGGACCGCGCGGCGCGCAAGGCATCGTCGAGATGCTCGCGATGCTCGGCGTAGTACATCGCCAGCAAACGGTCGTTGACCCCTTGTACGTTAAAGAGCCGCTGCTCGGCGCGGATCAGCTCGTCGGTGCGCTGCGCGGCGGGCGTATCGCCCAACGCGCGCTGCGCGTCGGCCTCATAGCCGAGCGTCTGGGGGAGGGGGTAGAGGTCGGCGCTGCGCGTGGCCGATTCGAGCGCGTGCGGCCAATCGCGGCGGGCACGATAGAATTTTGCTTGAAAGAGCAGGGCCATCGCGTTGGCGGGATAGTCGTGCAGCGACTGCGCGAACTGCGTGGCGGCCGCGTCGCCGTCGCCGGCTTCGAAGGCGAGCTGCGCGTCGCGCAAGTGATACCACGACCGCGTGTAGGCCGGAACCGTCACCGACGTATCGATCAGCGAGGTGGCTTGTGCCATCTGCACCCGCGCTCCCGCGAGGTTGCCGGTCAGCTCGTCGTAGCGCGCCCGGATCGACATCCATGTTGGATTGGGATCGCGGTCGCGCGGCGAGGCGAGAATCCGGCCGGCCTGCTCGTAGCGCCCGAGTTCCATGAGGATCGAAGCGATTTGCGCGCGGGCACCGTCGTCAAAAGGCGCTGCCGCCGCGGCGGCGCGCTCTTCGGCCAACGCCGCGCTAAAGCGATGCAGTGCGAGGTCGCTGGAGGCGAGCACGTTAAGCGCCCCGACGTTGCGGTACGCTTGAAGTCGCAACGACTGTCGTGCCATCTGGATGGCGCGCGTCACGTCGTTGAAGTCGCCGTTCTCGCGAAATCGCTGCAGATACTCGCCGGCTAGGACGCGCCGCGTGATCTGATCGTCGGGATCGACGCGGACCTGCGCTTCGTAAAACGCGACGGCGGCGTTACGCTGCCGGTAGTCGGTCGAAACGGGAGCGGTCGTCGCGCTTGCCGCCGCGCCGTGCGCGACGGTGACCAGCCACGCCGCCCCGATGGCGATTGCCGCCGCGAGGGCGGCAATCGCTCCAGGTGCTCTCACGATTAGAGCGGAGCCTGGACGTACGGGAACGTCGTAGTATTGGATTTATCGTACGCAACGTTGTCCGTCGTGAGGCAAGGGACTTCCTTATGATCGTCGGGGATCAAGCCCAGCGCCGACAGCGTGTTGCCGAAGAGCGCACCGAGCGAGATGTCGATGATGTCGTCGTTAAGACCACGCCCGCCGAACTTGCTGCCGGTCGCACCGCCCGTCTCGTAGCCGAGATAGGAGGCGGTGGTCGTGTTCTGCGAGAGGTCAGCCTTCATGACGTTGGGATAGAGGACGGCCTGCAGCGTCTGCGCGGTCGTCTGATCGCGGAACGCTGCCGCAAACGACTCGATCTGTCCCTGCAAGACCGGATCGTTGTACGGTTCGGAACGATTGGTTTTGTCGTGGTCTTCGAACATCTCGAAGGCTTCCTTGACGGCCGGCCGCGAGAGCAGTTCGATCTGCTTGTAGGCGACCTGCTTGGGGCCGCCGCCGGAGGGTTGCCCAACCGGTGGATTGGTACTGCCGATCGAGCCGTTCGCGCTGCAGCCGCCGATGATGGCACCGGCCAGCGCGAGCCCGACGAGACCGATCGTATAACGTAGTTTCATGTTCAGAGTCTCCTATTGGAACCGGCCGGTTGGCGTAGCGGTAGTGGCCCAGAGTGCGATGACTCCCGGCGATCCACTCGCTGGCGCTAGCATTTTCTTTGGCATCTCGATGACGATCGAGATGACGTCGTACGAGGCGAGCAAGTCGTGCGGCTTCCTGATGACGCAGTGGTTCGAACCCGCGTTGCCATAGTCGACGCCGTTGAGAATGATCGGCTGATTCTTCGAGGCAAAGCGGAACGAGGTCGCCGTTCCCGGCGGCGTGTGCGGATGGTTCATGTAGTTGCGATCCGGAACGATCTTGAAGAACTGGGCGAGATCGAAGTAGAACGGGTCGCGCCGCGGTCCGACAAAGACCTTGATGCCGTCTTTGAGCTTGGTGGTCGAGCCGAACGGGAAGGTGCCCGTCTTCCCGATCAGTGTATTCGTCGTCCCGACTTCGTTCGGGGTCGCCGGTCCGTAGAGCGAGATCTGCTGACTCGTTCCGGCCGAGTCGGCGGTGAACTGAAGGACCGTATCTTCCTGGAACGAGTTCGAGGTAACGCCTTTGGTGGCGACCTTGAACTGGTAGAGAAGATTGGGATCGAGGGCAATGCCGCTCGTCATCCCAGCCGGGATGAGCGGGCGAACGTCCATCGCCAGCACGACGCGCGACGCGTCATGCGGATTGGGGAAGGCGTAGACGTCGGTGATATCCGCAAGCGGATTCTTGACGACGGTCGGTGAGTCTTGATGATCGGATCCCCGCGCCGCTCTAAACGAGAAGAGCGAAACCGAGAACGCGAGCACGAAGACCGCCGCCATCATTCCGACGGAGCGTAGGGTTTTCATGTAGTCTCCTTGATGGCGAGTGTGCGGTTCGCGAACCGCGTTGAGAGAAGCGCTGGGAACACGGCAACGACGATAATGGCGAGCACGGCCGATAGCATCGCGACCGGCTCGGAGATGCGGAAGCCCTGCGCGACGAGCCCTTGAGCGAGCACGGTCGCGCCGATGATTGAGATAACCGCGGCGGTGATGAACGGCGCCACGCGAGCGACGCCGGCAAAGACCGAATGGCGGCCGAGCCACGCCGCCCCGTGAACGACGGCCAGCCCGAGCCCGCTCAATACCGCGGCCAAACCGAGACTGAAGACGACGATCAGCAGCAACCCGTAACCGGCGCGATGCAAGTGCAGGGCCGTCAACAGCACGACGATCGCCGCCGGGCAGGGCGCGATGCCGCCGCTCATCGCCGCAACGACGGCGCTGCGAAAACGCAGCGGCGCCGCTCCGGGAATCGCGTGCGAATGGCCGTGTTCGTGGTCGTGGCCGTGCGTGTGATCGAGACCATGGGCGTGAGATCGGGCGTGCTCGCGCTCGTGCACGGTGCGAGAAACGGCGGCCGTCAGGCTGCGCGCGCCGATAAACGCCACGGCAACGCCCGAGAGCAGCGTGATCCACGCGAAGAGCCGCTCCGTGGCAAAGCCCGTCGCGAAGGTAAGGACTACGCCGAGTATCACCACGGCGATCGTGTGGGCGAACGTAAGGGCCGCGGCAAGAATCAGGGCCTGCTTGAAGGTAGCGCGCGCACCGACCAGCGTGAAGGCGAGCAGCGCTTTGCCGTGGCCCGGCTCGAGCCCGTGCAACGCCCCTAGACCGAAGGCGGCGAGAATCGTCAACAGCACCCACAGCGGCGTCTGCGCTTCACGCGCGACGAGGTCCGATAGGAGCGACGCTCGGACGAGCGACGCACCGCCCGCTGCATCCGATGAATCGCCGGCAAAGACGCGGACCTTGACGACGCGTCCGGCGACGACGTCGAACGTGGCGGAATCGTTACGTCGCGGCGAGCCGATCAGCGCGCTCGGATAAGAGCGCAGGCCGTCCGTCGGATCGGTGCCGCCGGGAAGAACGACGTCTTTCCAACCGATGCGCCGGTCGGCGTAGACGTTATCTTTCAGAGTAATTGAAGCTTTAGGAGGCAGCGGTGCGACGTAATCGCCGGTCCAGTAGAGGATCGGCAAACCTCCGGCGCCGCTGCGGGTTCGTGCGGAAACGCCTTGTAGTTGCAGCGGCAGCGCGACGCCGTTGCTCTGCAGCGATAGGCTGCCGGCGACGAGTTTGCCTTCGGCATCGGCCCAGTCGCGCATCGCCGCAGCGTTCCACGATGCCGAGCTATGCATGATTTGAAAGGTCGGAATCTCCGCAATGTCGAGCACGTAATGCAGGCGAAGTTGCGTTGCGTTCGCACGGACCTGCGCGAGATGATTGATCGTAAAGTTTCCGAGAGGGTGGGCGGTGGCGTTGCCGATTCCCAGCGAGGACAAGCACACCGCCCACAGCGTAATAATCGCCGCTCGACGCACGTACATCATTGCTCCTTTTGGTCCGTTTTCACTCAAACGGCGCAGCAGGTCACTTGGATTGCGTCGTCGAGAAAATTTATTTATGGAACCGCTCGACCTACGAAATAAGCCCCCACGCAGCTGCTATTCTGAACTGGACGGCCTGATGATGATGCCGCGTACGATCGACAAGCTGCGCGCCCGGTTACCCGGCGGCCATCCGGGAATCTACTTCATTAACGGCAAGATTAAGGGAATCTCAGGGTACTTGCTGGATCGCCTTGGCATCGCCGAGGCCGATCTGCTGG
>Ga0265338_10000512_pt1 | contig 68239 bp, 86 predicted proteins | sample 42126metaG_FD_193579 | JGI IMG/M metagenome (GOLD analysis project Ga0265338, IMG submission 193579) | Rhizosphere microbial communities from Carex aquatilis grown in University of Washington, Seatle, WA, United States - 4-21-26 metaG | ecosystem: Host-associated > Plants > Roots > Rhizosphere...
CCCGGGCCTTGACCCGGGCCGGTGCCCTTGCGGTGCGGGCGCGGCGCGGGGTTCTTTGAGGGGCTCGGCGGCGGCGGGGGTTCGCTGATATTGTCGCCCATATCGAGCTGCAGCGGGTCGTTCTTGATCATGATTTCGCTTCCTTATCGTCTTGTGCGGCCACGTTTAATGCAACCACGGGCGCCCAGTACCGCCCGCGCCTTCGATCAACGGGGCAAACATCCACACCACGATCAGGATGCAGACCACCAGGAAGATCACCCGCACCACCGTGGGAAAGGGCGGCGGCAACGGAATCAGGGTGATCAGGTAATAGATCAAGCCCAACACCAGCACCGCGACCAACAGGGACACCAGTAAGCCGATCATGTCGGGCTCCTAAATAAGTCAGTTCAGAAAAAGAGACCGGGGCTGCGGAGACAGGTCCCGCCCCGGTCCTGGCTCTCACCGAAACTGTTAGCCGATCGCCTCGATCACGAACGTCGAGCTGGCGGCCATGGTCACCGCATCGAGCGTGATGCTGCCCCACTGGCCCGCGGTGGTGTTGACCGTCACGCCGTTGGTCACGCCGAGCGTGCCGACCCCGGTCGAGCCGACCTGATGCACCGAACTGTTGGCGGCCATCCCCTCGAACCACGTATCCATGATCATTCCCGTCAAGTCATAGACACGCACGATGCGCGGCAGGAACCCGACGTTAAAGGTCTGGGGGATGGGCGTGCCAGCATCGGTCGAGACGTTGATCAGGGCGTGGTTATAGACGCCATCGGTGTTCGACTGCGAGTTAATCGTCAAAACTTGGTTGGCCATGATGAACCCCTAAAAGCCGCGTAAATAATCGAACCTTAAGACCCCTAGGCCGTGGCGCAAACTTCCGCGCGGCACATCCAGGCGTCATTGAGGATCACTGCCGTTGTCATCGCCTTCCAGCCCACCGTGCCGCGCTGTGCGAGCGGGTCGCCGGGCGCTGGTTTGGGGTTGACGACCATCGGCACTAAGGAGTCCTTACCTTTCAATGGCACAATTCCGAATGCGTCGCGCCCGAGGTACAAAATCGGGTAGATGTCCGCGGAAGTGCCACTGGTGGAGCGCATCAAGCCCATCGCGCCGCCCGCATCGGGCCAGGGTGCAAACACCGTCGACTGCAAATAGCGCACGGTTTCCACCGAGCCGATCTCGTTTTCGAACGGGGTGACGGTGCCGTACTGCTTGGTCGGGATGAAGCCGGTCATGTTGCGGATATCCGACTCCAGATCCGGATGGGTCAGGGCGATAAAGGCCGCCTCGATCGGCTCCGTGCGGAAGTCCGGCGTCGATTTCACCACCAGCGTCAGGCGCCGGGCATTCTGGCGCGTCAGCGCGGTGGTGATCTTGCGCTGCAGCGCCAGCGTGATCACCGAGGTGACCCCGACGCGGGTGGTGCCGTTGGCGTAGAACACGTTGACGCCCGCTTTCAGGATATTGAAGCGGATCGTCTCGATGGTCTGCGCGGCCGACTCACCCAGCGCTTCGGTGGCTTGCGCGAGCACCTGATCCTCGGCGGTGTCCAGCACCACGTCGGTGATCGTCATGTAGTCACCGTATTGCACCAAGGTCACGGTGTAATCGGTGTTGGCCAGGCGTTTGCCGGTCGGCGTCACGCCTTCCAGCAAGGGGGTGGTCGCCAGTGGCGTGTTGAACGCTTCGGCCGGATTACCATCACCCGCACCGCCGGTCGCGCCGACCAGGTAGTAGCGCCGGAATTTGGCGATCTTGGTGCTGTTGGTCGGGATCGGATAGGTTTGACCGAATTTCTCGATCACCAAGAACGGCAGGCCGCGCTTGAGCAACTGCGATACCGCATAAGCGGCGACCCGCGGCGATATATCGCCATAAAGTGTGACTGCGGCCATGACCAGCTCCTAATGAAAGGCTGCAAATTGTTAGGACAGCTAACGTTTGCAGTGCCGGACAGCTCCCGCTTGGATGGGACTGGCGCAGTGCGCAGTACAACTGGTGCAACAATACTACCTTGTCTATACGTTCGCAATGGCCAGGGCCACCGCCTTAAACGGCAAATCGACTTTACGCGTCTCGATCCCGACGCGGGTTGCGGTGCCCGCGAGCAGCTCGCGGCAGATCGCTTTCTCGTCGAGGCTGATCTGCGCGGCGTTAATCGAAAGCGCGGTCGCGCTGTGATCGTTGAGCTGCACGAGCAGATTGCGCGCCGGCTGCGAAGTCGCAGCACCCTGAATTGCCAGATCGGTAATTGCCATGATGGTCTTCCTAGCTCTGCGCGGCGATCGCTTCTTTGAAAGCGCCGTCGTAATCGTTCGGGTCCGGCGTCGTGACCGGCTCACTGCGGCGCGTCGGCACCACCCGCAAAGAGGCGGCAGCGGCCACCGCGGCCGGGCTTAGCGGCGCGGTTGTGGCTGCGGGGGGCGTTGCGGGCGTCGCTGCGGGGAGAGCGGCGGCACTTCCGGCGGGGGCGGTAGGGGCGACTGCGGCATAGTGCGTCTCCGTTTTAAAGCGGCTGATCAAATCGACCACATCCTGGGCCGAGCCCTTGCTGGCGACCTGCTGATAGGCGGTTTTCAGAAAGCCGGGCTGCGTCTCAATCCAGGCCAGGGTGGCCGCGCGCACGGCATCGTAATCGGGCACCTGGGCCACGATCTCTTGATACTGGCTGCGGCTGGAGACGGTCTGAGTCTGCGCCTCCAGTTGCTCGAAGCGCGGCTGTAGCTGGCTGAAAATATGCGACACCAGATCGCGGTACTCGGCGCGCCGCATGAGCGACTCGCCGCGCGCCACATCGGGCCATTCTTTCAGGTAACTGTCGACGGCGCCCTGCTCATCGGTGGTATAGACCGGCGGCGGCGCGGGCTTTTCAACCACCGGCGCGGGCGCGGGGGCGGGCGTCGCCTGGGCGCGCTTCGTCTCGGCCAGCTCGGCGCGCAGCGCGGCCAATTCGGCCGCCCAATCCGTCGCGGGGGCCACGGCGGGCGCGGGCGTCTCGACCGCGGGCGCCTCGGTCGCGGTCGGGGTTTCCGGGGTCGCTGCCGTAGCCGCAGGCGTTTCCACCGCCGGGGCCACCGCCGGGGCCACCACCGGGGCCACCACCGGGGCCACCACTGCGGCGACCGGCGCGGGCGTCTCGGGGGTCCCGGCCGCGGGCGTCTCGACCGCAGGCGTCGCAACCGCCGGCGTCTCAACCGCTACCGGGGTTTCCGGCGCTTCGGGCACGAGCGAATCGGCGAACGCGGCGGCGTATTCGTCGTCGGGGTTGGGCGCGGCGGCAGGTGCGGGCGCGTCAGTGGGGGTCGGTGTCGTCATAAAGGTGTTCTATTCGCCTAATGGGCTATTGTCAAGGAGTGCTTAGGAATATCTCATCGAGCAGCTTGTCGTAAGTGAAGGCTTCCGCCTGGAGCGCTGCGAACTCAGCCGGTAGGCATCGCCGTAGGCGGCGGTCCGAGCGCTGCAGGCGCAGCTGCAAGAGCTGCCGGAGCGACCATAGACCCGGCTCCTCCCGCGCTGCCCGAATCCGACGCAGCAAATCCAGCTCCTGCGCCCGCATTTGCAGCACCGCTGGCGGCTCCGCTGGCTGCATTCCCCCCGCTCCCACTTCCGTTAGGTCCGCCATTCTGTCCTCCGAGTAAGTTCTTCGGGCTCACCTGGTTGGGGTCTAAGCCCTTCTCCAGCGCCCCCAAAATCACATTGGCGCTGGTCGCCTCGGCCATCGCGCTATTCTTGCCCGCCTGCGACAAGTCTTTCAAGGCGCCGGCCAGCAACTCGCGGATCTGCGCCTGCAGCATCTGCTGCTGCTCTTGCTGCTGTTGCTGCTGTTGCTGCTGGGCGGCCTGGTCGATCGCGTCACAGCGCGCGTCGTCATAGACGATATCGGCGCTGTCCAGGTCACGCACGCGCACCCGGGCGCGCGCCAGAGCGCGCATGTTGATGTACTGCTTTTCCTCGTCCGTCAGGGTCTGCGCCAGGTTGTCGAGCTGGATGCCCAGCACTTCCTTGGCGATCAGGCTGGTGGCGCCGCGCGCCACCGCTTTGAAGTCGCCGCGCATCGCGGGGTTGGTGTTGAAGTTCTTGTTGAACACGATCAGCGAGCCGATCACCGATTCAGTGAAGCGATCGAAATTGCGCACCACGTCCTTAAACGGCAGCGCCGCGTCGCCACGCAGCATCGAGGCGCCGGCCGCGGTGCGAAACGGCTCGGACGGCCCTTTGGACATATCGCCGCCGGTGGTCGGGCCGACAAAGGTCTCCTGGTCAGCGAAGTCCTGGAACACCCGCAGCAGCCCGGTCAGCTCCTCCAGATGCAGCGGCATCTCGATCGGGCGGATCGCCGGGTACTGGGCGGTGGCGGGGGAGTCGTCGTCGCGGTAGAAAATCTTGTCGGGGTTGATCGCGGTGATGTCCTGGCCAGGACTGAGCAGCATGGTGTTGAACTCGAACACGCGCTGCACGCTGCCGTTGTCGAGCGCCATGCGGGTCGCCGCGCACACCCCCAGCTGCGAGTCGCGCATAATCGCGGGCAGGCCGTTGCCGAGCAAAAAGGTCTCGTCTTCCTCGAACACGAAGTGGTGATAGGTGGCCATCTGGCCTTCGCTCTTGAGGCTGCTCCAGGGGCTCAGCTCGGCTTTCACCACGTAGTTGCCCAAGAGCCACACGATCGCGTGCAGGTCTTGCTCGCGCTGCGCGTCGGTCACCGGCACGCCGCAGGCGGCCAGGTCGGTGCCCGCCACATGGCCTTCCCAAACGATCGCCTCGTACTTGTTGCGCACCGCCTGCGAGACATTGATCGCCACCCCCAAGCTACGCAGTTCGGTCTCGAACGCCCGGCGCACATAGTTGCCCTGCGGCGACTCGCGTAAAAATGCGTCGATCTGATCGGCCATGAAGTCGGGCCGCTGCTTGAGCATCACCACCTGGTGGCGATTCATCACCACCCGCTCGAACTGGCCCTCCATCTGGTGCAGGATCTTGGCGGACATATCCGGGTAGTAATCCCACAGCGACACGTACTCGTAATTGGGCCGAAACGCCTGGTAAGGCACCGCTATCAGGTGACCGTTGGCGTCCGGCTGCCAGCGCCGCATCGTCTCCTCACGCACGAACGGCCCTTTGAGTACGCCCGCGCCGTACTGGATGCCACTCGCCAGCACCTGCCGGCACAACGAAACATAGTCACAGGAGCGGTTGCCGCCCAGCTCCTGCAGCTGGTCCTCGATCTCCAGCTCCAGGCGCTCGGCACGCTTTTGCGCAAATTCGCGGATCGCCTGCTCGATCACGTCGTCGGCGGGCGGCGTGGCGGGGGGCGGGGCGGCCATCCCCGGGGCAGCCATCGCAGCGCCCGGCGGCGAAGGGGGGCTCAGGGTGTCGAGCACCTGCTGCAAGTCCTCGGTGTTCAAATCCGGCACCGCCGAGGGGCTCACGCTCCAATTCTTGTCGTCGGCTTGGAACAGCAAATTCATGAGCCGCGAGAGCATCGAGACGCACTTCACGCGCGTGAGCTTGGGGTAAGCGCGTGAGCGGTTGAGGTCCATCTTCAACTCGATGTCGGGGTCGTACACGCCCAGGTACTGGCGCGCGTTGCGCTCCCATTTCAGCTCGGCCAGGCGCCGGTCGGTCTCGTATTGCTTGAAGCGGCTGCTGAGCTGGTCGCCCAGCGCGCGCCGCCCTTGCGGGTCCAGCGTCACGCCCGGGGCGTCGGGCGCAGGGCTCCCGGAAGGCGGGGTGGCCAGCGGGGTGGGGGCTGTAGCGACCGATGAAGTCATCAGGAATCCTCACTAATGAGGGCGAGTCTAGCGCATTACGTAGCTGTTGCCCACGGATCGTTGACGTTTCTGCTGGGCTTCACCCACGCGGCGCCCGGCGCGATCCTCGCCGGACTTGGCATAGCGCACCAGGTAGGTGAACGCGTCGGCCACATGCGAGTGGGCGTTTTTGTCAGGAATATCGCGCGGCGTGCCGTCGTTGCCCTTGGCCACCGTGTAGCGATAGCCGCCTACCAGCGCGCGAATCAGCTTAATGCAGCTCGGGTCGATCTCCAGCGCTGGCCCCTCGCCGGTGAGCCGCATCATGTAATACTGGGCCGGCGCCAAGCGGGACTCGATCTGGTTATTCAGGTCATAGGCCACCGCGAAGTGCTTTTTCAGCTCATGAATCACGCTCGACCCCTGCTTCGCGCTGCTTTCGGCCGCACTCGCCGGGTCCGGGATCAGCAATAGCTCAAAACCGCGGTATTTACGCGCGAGCAGCGGCTTGAGCTTCTCGCTGATCATGCGGTCGGTGGCGAAGTGCTCCAGGCACAGCTCATCGAAGATCCGCACGCGCCCCACCGAGTCGTCATATTGCCCCAGCACCAGCGCGCTCATCACGCCCGGGTCGTAACCGGCCAGCAGCTGGCGGTTTTGGTTGGGCGTGAGCGCGTGGCGCGCCACATGCAGCTCTTTTTGGAACATCGGAAAGACCGGCTTGCCGGCCATCGCATAGCCCCACTCGCACTCGATAAACTGCTTGATCCAATGGCGCGTCTTGCCCTTGGCGAGGTTGGTGTAGTAGTCGCGCTTGCCCGGCAGATTTTCGGTGTTCTCGGCGGTGTCCAGAAAGCCCGAGGGTTGCTTGAAGTAGGTCCAGTTCACAGGCACGGGCTGGTCCGGCGGCAACAGGGTGGGGTCTTCCAGCATCGGATACCACCAGTCGGCCTCCATGCCCGGGTTGCTTGCGCCCCACATGCCCCAGTTGGTGGCGCCCCCTTCGATCTCGGGCGGATAGCGCCCGCAGCGCGCCGAGAGCGCTTCGACGATCGCCTGCGGCAGCTGCACGAACTCATCGATGATGGCGAACGTCACCTCCAGCGAGAGCACCCGGTCCACGTCATCGGGGTTGTCGAGCGGGCGAAACAGCACCTCACATTCCACGTCGCCGTAGCGCAGGATAAAGTCTTTGGGGGTGGCCTTCCACTGCCCGGCCACGCCATCCTTGAACCAGTAGCCAAACGATTTGATGGTGGTGTCGTTGAGCTGCGAGCCGGTGTTGCGCACCACCACGCAGCGCGAGCGGCGCAGGCCGTCGATCGGCGAGGGCGCCTGCAGCTGCGCCATCACGATCAGTTTCATAAAGAGCCCGGTGGTCTTGCCGCTGCCCACGGGACCGACGATCCAATCGAGGAACAGCTCGCCCGGCGTGTAGTGCTTGATAAACGCTTTGACGGTGGGCGGCGGGGTGTAGTGGATGGTGGTCATGCGGCGTGCCTGCGGCGAAACCACCACGGGCAATACGCCGGCCGCTCAGCCTCCGCATCGAGGCGCGCGTACAAGGCGTCGAGGTCGACGCCATGCACCGGATAGCCATCCCAGCCGTCCGCCTCATCGGCGCGCAGGGTGCATACCGGCGTGTGGGGCGTGGGTGGCGCACTGGCGCGGACCTTGGCGCGAGGGGGTGGCGGGGGTGGCGCGGCGCGAGGGGGCGGCGGGGGCGGCGGCGTGGGGCGGAGCTGTTGCATGAGCCGCCGGTAGCGGGCCTGCGATGCGGCGTGTTCACGCTGCTCGATCTGCTCGCGCACCCGCTTGAGTTCGGGGATGGCGTCCAAGTCCGCGCCGATACGGCGGTAGTGACGTACCAGCGCCTCCAGCTCGGCGCGCCGCGCCTGGTCCCGGTCGCGTTGGTACGTCAGCACCGCCTCACCGGTGAGCACCAGCGGGTCGCCCTGAAAGCCGGTACAGGACGGCCGGAACGACCCGACAATAAATCCTTCACTATCGATCTCGACCGTCATGGCGACCACTCCGAAGGCGGCCAGCTATGCACCGGCCAATCCCAACGCGGTACACCCGCAGGCTGCGGGGATTCCGGCGGATAGCGCATCACCGCGTGGCGCGCAAACAAGTCGCCTTGCGCGTCGAACACCGACACATTGATGCTCCAATCGCTCCACACATGCACGACGATCGCGGCCAGCGGCTGGCCGTTCGGCGCGGCCATCAGCTTGTCGTACTCGCCGGGAAAATAGTCGACCACGTTCCCAACCGCGACGGGAACGTGAGCGCGCATGGTGGAGACGACCCTTACGGGGTGGTCGTGCCGGCAGCCGGGCCGCCCGGCGCGGCCGGCGTATTGGCCACCACCGCAGCGGCCAAGGCGGTTGCGCTGGAGCTGAGTTGTGCGCTCAGTGCCACCAGCGACGAGTCCGGATTCGGCGAAGCGGCAATCGCTGCGGTGAGTTGCGAGGCCAGGCCCTGAATCAAGGCGAGCGCCGAGCCTTCAACGGACGTGTTGGCGGCGACTTGGGTTTGCAGATCGGTTAGTGCGGTCATGATGTACTCCAGGAGTTGAAGGATTAAAGTCAGCTGTGCCGCGCTGGGTTGCGCGCCAGTGAGCTGCGGGGGGGCGGTGCGTCGCTCAAAGAGGTTCACGACCGGCTCCCCGATGGGTGCGGCTGGTGCGGGTCGGCCTCAACCGGGCTCATATCGAAGTAGTAGTACGCCCCGATCACCAGATGTTCAAAGGCGCGCGGGTTATCGATCTGAAACTCGGCCGTGCCGTTGGGGGTGGCCTTGCAAAAGCGCCGGTCCTCCTCGGTCTCGGGGTCGTACTCGCAGTTGAAGATTGCTTTCACGCCGCCCCATTGCTGGCCAACGACGGCGTTCAGGCGCATCTTGCAGCGAATCGTAGTGGGCATGAGGCGCTCCTTACGGGTTAAGTGTGATGGTTAAGGGAGGGGTCTCGCCGGGGGCGGCGTGCCCTCGGCGATGCGGTACTGGAACACGCCCGGGCGCCCTGGCACCGGGATCAAGTTCGGGTCTTGGCTGGGCTGTGCCACTTGGGCCAAGGGCGGCACGGCAACGCTTTGACTAGCGACCGGGCGACCCGCGGGGGTGCAGGGCTGGCTGGTTTTGTCGGCGGCCGCGCGAAAGTCGTCCTCGGCGCACATGATCTGAAACGCCACATCATGGCGATCCATGCGCCACGCCACCGCCGCATTGAGCCGGTGATTACAGTCCAGGTCCTTGATGGTGGCGCCCAACGTCGCACCCACCCCAATCACCGAGACACCACCACTGACTGAGCCCCAGCACGTCTCGGACATCGAGGCGGTCAGGCCCGGTGCATAGACGGTCGGCGCACTTTTGACGGTGTAGCTGCCGTTGTAACCCACCTCGGAATTACCGCCGCTCGGAAACGCGATGCTGTTGTTGATGCTCGACTGCTGCTGCGAGGTCGAGGTGGTGCCGGTGGTGACCTGTGCAAACGCGGGTAGGCTGAGTAAGGCGGCCACTAACGCTAACATTTTCATGATAGGAGTCCTAAAAGAACGGACGCGACCGCGAAGCCGCGTCCGTACCTGGGATTAGCCGCCGGTGCCCGTATTGGCGCTGTTCGTGTTGAAGGTGCCGAAGCCCTCCACCCCGCCACCGAAGCCGCCCATCGAGCCCGTCGAGGTCGCCACGCCTTGGCCGTTGGCGCTGACGCTGCCACTGACAAAGCCGTTGTTGGTGTTGCTGGCGATGTCAGCCGTGCCAAAGTTTTCGCTGCCAGCGCTGGTGTTGACCGTGAAGCCGTTGCTGGTGCTGCCCACCGTGGTGCTGGTGGGGGCGGCGCCTGCCGTGGCAAAACCGATCGCGGTGCCGGCAAACGACTCATTGCCTGCGGTGTAGCTGCTGGTGACCGTGCCCGGGCCGTTCAGCGAGGCGGTAAAGCCACCATTCACCGACGAGACCGCGCTGTTGGCCACCCCTGCGCTCACAAAACCGACTGCTCCTGCCACCCCTGCGCTGCCCGTTCCCGTCGAGGAGCTGCTACCGGCTGCCATTGCCAGCCCGCTCACCAACGCCAACATCAGACCACAAAGTTGCTTGTTCATTGCCCTGTCTCCAAAAGTTGAGCGCGAAATACAAGTGCGGGACGGCGCTCTAACGCCCCACACAGGTTGGTTAAAAAGGCTTGCCCGGTCCGCGATCGTCGCGCGGTGGCGGGCGGTGCTTAATTCGGCGCGCGCGGCACATTGAGCAGCAGCGTCGCGGTCCATTCGCCTTGGTTGCGGTCCACGCCTGGGCAGCGCGTGACGCTGAGCAGAAAGTCGAGCAGCGTAGCGGTGTCGAACGACTTGGCATCGGTGGCGTCAATCACGAGGTGCTGCGGGTGCTCTTTCATGGCGGTCATCCGGCTAAGTTGATCTGGATGTTGAAGGCGTTGCCCGGTCCGCTCTCGACCTCTTTCGCGTCGTAGCCGGCCCAGCGCACGGTGTTTTTTATTAAGTCGCCGCGCACCGCATCGCTGGTGCCGGGATTTTGCACCATCGCAAACGAGGTGCCGAGATAGGCTTCGGCCTGCAAGCGCGCCTTGAGTTTGAAGCTCATGCCCTCGACTTTGAGCATCTCCACCGCTTCTTGGTACGCCTTGACGAACACTGGGTGCGCGATCAGCACGGCGAACTCGGCACGCGCCAAACCATACACGCGGCAGATGTTGGCCGGGGTGTCGGTGTGCATCGCCAGCTCCAGCGGCAGCATCGGCGGAAAGCCGAGTTCGGCCGGGTCGCGCGGCTTAGCTTGTCGAGTGGGGAGGGGGGCTAACACCGTACTCATTGTCTCGTATTCCTTATCAATGTTGAGGAGCATATACCATCGAATCAAAAATGGGGCGGGCTGACGGCCACTATATTTTGGCGGGTCCGTCAAGCGGGCGTTTGCGGCGTGTAACTAAGGGTAAATCGGGTGAAAATTTTCAGGTCGAAAAATCGCTCGGATGTAACTAAGACCTTTTGTTAGGAATACTTTATATACGGTGGTGGATAGATAGAGCCCCCACCCTCCGCGCCAACCCCCTCGGGGGGGTCGCCTGCCAGGAAAAGAATTACTCTCAGCCACTAGGGACAGGACGGAAACCCAGCAAACAGCAGGGCTTTTGCACTTTCACGAGCTTGTATCAGCCCATGCCTTACCTATACTGAAAGCCTCACCTCGGCTCTTGAGTGTGAGTGACAGGCAACCCCCAAAGCCGATAGCAGTAACAAGCGGGGCTAGTGCAAGCGGTCTAGCTGGATGGTACGAACTACGCGTATATCGGGCTAGGTGTAGCGTTACAGGCACGCATCAGCGGCAAGCTAGGCAATCGGGAACCAAGCACAGGCTAGGTTAGCTGTCCTAACGTGAAACCATGATTGCGCCTCACGTTCAATCTGTGAGGATTCGGGTACAAGTGAGAACCCTATAACGTGTTACGTCACGCTAGGCTACCTCATCCCTTACCCTGAATAGAGCACGAAGCCCCTCATTGCTCTGAGATTGTAGGGGGCAAAACGTCATTGCCCTAACGTGACATGTTAGGCAATACGCGCATGGTTACTAGCACTTTCTGTGTGCCCCCTAAGATTGAACCCTTACCTGATCCGCGAGTGTGACTCACCAAGCGCATTGCACCCTGTAGTGCGCTTGGTTTTCCGCACTTACTTATCAGGAGCAATACCATGTCACAAGCTCAAACTTTCACCCTTGCAGGCAAGGCCGATTTAGCCGCTTTCATTGCTCACATCGGCCGTAATGGCGTGCAAATGGATCGCATGATCCAGCTTGCCGCCGTGCATGCGATTGGGCACGCCATCCAGTTCGGCGATATCGTGTATGCCAATCGCCTGTTTGAGGCGATGCCCAAAGGCGCACGCTTGCAAGCAATGGTGAAGTATCTGGAAAAGTACGGCCCGTTTATCTACGTGGCAGCCGCGAAGGAATTCATGTTCGACAAGGCTCACAAGCGGGTTTTTGATGGCGTGAAGCTGATGCAAACGCCGTGGTACGAAGTCGATGCGGGTACGGTGCAAATCAAGTCCACGCTGGATGTGCAAAAGATGGTCGATGCCATGATCAAACGGCTGGAAACCGCCATCGAGAAGGACGATCGCACGATACAGCACAGCGATTTGCTGGACGAACTCAAAGACACGGCCATGAAATACGCGGCTAAGCAGTACGTCGATGGGTCCTATTTCGACTGGACGATACCCGCCGCGCCAGTGGTTGCCGCCGTACCGGATGCCACCGCACCCGAAGTCGAAAAGGCCGCCTAAGCGTAGCCCACAGCGCGTTACACACTCGCGGATCAGGTAAGGGTTTTCACAGTAGGTCAACATGTTAGGAGATAACCGTATGTATGCTGATGGGCCGTTTTGCCGGATTGAAATCACGCATAGTCACATGCATGGCGTGCAAATATGGGGCGTGCGAGATCCCCAGCATCGGATCGAGTCGGCGCGCACCTTGGTCAACACCTTGTACGCGCGGACGGAAAGCTTCCACCCGCAATGGTATCGAGGCGCGATGCGGGCGTCGTGGTATGTATTGGTCGCTGAGATCACGGCATAGTTGCATAACGTGTTAGGAGACGCATAGTTGCATAACGTGTTAGGAGACGCATAGTTGCATGACTTGTTAGGGGACGCATAGTTGCATGACTTGTTAGGAGACCTTACCCGTACCGCGAAATCGGTACGGGTTCTTACCGCGTTGCGCGCAACGTTAACTTCCAACCGGCTATGTGAAATCCCAACCGGCTATGCGGGCGAAAAACCGGTTAACTATGGTTAACTATCCTAAATATAGTTACACGTTATGCGTTATAGCAACTTGTTACTAAGCGTGAGCTTATGCGGGACAGATGGCAGATGCCCAGCCCGCAAGGCGCAACCCGCATAGTTACGAATCATCTGACCCCCAAGCTTAAGGGGCGCGATTACGAGCGTCTTCCACGGATGCCCAGCCAGCAAGGCTTTCCAGAAAAGCGCTTAATCTTTTAAACTCAATAAACTTAAAAAGCTCACTTTTTATAGGGTCTACTATAGAAAGCGGACATAACCGGTAGATTACAACCGGCGATGTTTTACACTCTGTCAGCTTCCCGTTAGTTACACGTAATGTCAGCATAGTTACACGTAAACGCGTTGAAAGGAAGCTATATGTGTGGGGGGTATGTTTTAAAACGCGTATATCGAGGATTTTTAAAACGATGTAGACGGGACCTGGCTGTAAACCCTGATTTGTTACATGTGTTTATATTTCAGCGTTTATACTAGAGCTTATTTAGCCGCTATTTTAAGCATAGCCGGTTATATTCTACCGGTTATGTTCATTTTCCCTCCTGAAATGGGGTTCTTTTCGTTATGCGTAAATTGGACCTCACTGGAGTCCGCCAAGGAAAATTGGTGGCCCAGGTGGCAATCGAAAGCCCCGTGAAAGGTAAAACATACTGGCGCTGCTTATGTGACTGCGGCGCCACGCACGACGTGCGCACCGATACTTTCGTGTTCGGCCAAGTGCTGGCCTGCGCCGCCTGTGACGCGCAACCCGAGCCCGTGTTACTCAGCCTGCACTATCACGAGCGGCGCACCGAGACCGTGTTAATCGGCTACGCCGGCTTTGTGGTGGCCAACCGGAGCGATGTGCAACTATGCGTCAGCCCGTGGCTCACGGCGACCGACCACGGCCAACGTAAGCTGCCGTTTGCCTATGTGGCGGCGGCCTGGGTGGCCGGTCAAGGGCATTTGCGCTGCTTGGCCAATCAAGCTGCCGTGCGCGGCTGGCTGCGCCGTCACGCCGATCAGGTCGCGCTGCACCCGTACCCCAATGAGGCGGCAGTGCGCGCCGTGTTCGCTTCGTATGCCCCGATTTGAATCCGCCTGGGATTAACGAGATAGTCCGCGTAGTTAATATACGTATCATTATGATACGGATTATCTCGTTAATCGTAATGCGCCCGTAAGATAATCGCAACATAGCCGGTCAGTCCGCGCAGTTTCAAGGGTATGCCCTGCATTAACTTCGCTTGTAAAGCTGTAAGGTTTCCCTATACTCAAACACCCGACCTTAGATATTTGTATAGCAGATCTTAAGGTTATGTGTGGGTTATGGGATACTGCAGTTCTATATCAGGATTTATTCAGGCTCACTAAGCGGATTTAGAATAAGCGTCTCGGTGGTTATTCGGGGAACATTCATGTACCTGATTTTCAGCAACGGATTTATTCAGCCCGCCGAAGCGTTTGCCAATGACGACGCGCTGGATACCTTGGTGAAGGCCGCCGCGAAGCGCCGCTTTCCGGTTTGTGGGGTGCGCAGCGTGCGTTTTGTGGCTGGGGGCCTGCAGATCGAGTTCATTGATAGTCAGGGCACCAAGCTCGCCAAGCAGGCCACCGGGTGGCAAGCCACCGGCACGCGCACCCTGTATGCGCCGTTGCAGCCACGCGATGGCGTGTCACCCGCCGTATTGATTCACGCAGTAGCTTACGGGGACTACATGGTCGAGGACCAGCCCCGTGAGGGTGGTAAGGAAGGCTAACTTGTTAGGAGAACGTGATGAAAACGAAGCTGATGTATGTGGTGCTGGTGCATGAGGACGGCTGTGACGCCTACGTGACGGTCGTCTGCTACACCAAGGAGCGGGCGCACGGCCGCGCGAAGCTGCGCGCCGAGGAGCTGCTGGCTCAGGAGCGCCGTGTCGTGGGTGACGCGAAAGCCGGTTACACCATCGAGCAGCAAGGGGAGACGTGGCTGTTGAGCCTGCATGACGTGGGCGTGATCGCACGGGTGGAAGTGCAATCGGTGATGGTGGACGCTGGGGAGTCGTCATGAATACCTCAAGGCTCGATGATATGGAAGCGCGGGCCGTGAACCGCTTCGCCGACGCGGTATTTATCCAAGCCGGCGCGTGCAATCCCAGTGGTGTGGCGCGGGCGCTGGTACGTGCGATCAATGCGTGCCTGGACGAAAAGATGGACACCAACACCGTGCGCGCCGATCCGGCCGTGCGCTTGATTTGCCACCAGTTGGCGTTTTTGCTGGGTGTACCCGAGATCGACGACGCACCCCTGGTCTATTGCCACTTGCTCGACTATTGCGAAGCGCATCAAGCCACCCCTCAAACCGGGAGCCCCACATGAAAGAGCGTTCGATCGTACTGTATGACTGGCACGGCATGGAGCAGTTCGGCGTCAAGTATCTGACCGGCGAGAGCTGCCGCTACGCGATGCGTGCGTTATGCGACCTGAACCAAGCGGGGCGCGAGTTGATGGTGGACTATTTTGGCCTGGGCGCGGGTCCCTTGGCGCGACCGTGGAACAGCAGCGTGAACGAGCAGCCCAGTGTCGCCAGCATCCTGCTGCATCGTGACAGCCTGCCGCAAATCGCGCAGTTCGCGCTGTTTCGTGCTGGTGCGCTGGCCGTGCTGATGGCCCAGCAACGCTGGGAGCAACACGGGCTATTCGAGAGCCAGCTGATTCTGGACTACACCGAGCTGATCGAGCGCCAGATCGCGCAAGACGGCAAGACCGATTACACCCTGGTGCGCAATTATGGGGCGGACACGAGCGCCCCGCACCTGGGCACGCGCATGCTGCATGCGATGAGCGGGCGCACGGTCTAACGCGATGTACACCAAACGCTCCGACGCGTCCATCAAGCAGATCACTGAGAGCCCGCAATGGACCTTGGCGACGCTGCAGGTGTATCTGTCCAAGGTGGGCGATGAGCGCGATCGGACTTACCAGCAGCGCTGGGAAGCATCGGAGGAAGCCACGGCCACGGCCTTGATCGCGGCCAAGGAAGCGGTGGCGATGGCGCTGCAAGCGCAAAAGGAAGCGGTAGCTACCGCATTCATTGCGCAAGAGAAAGCGGTAGCGGCGGCGCTCGCCTCGGCTGAGCGGGCCGTAACCAAAGCCGAGCAAGCGGCCGAGAAACGGTTTGATTCGGTCAATGAATTTCGCGCGCAGCTCTCGGATCAGGCGGGGACCTTTTTCCCGCGCGCCGAGTTTGATCGGGCCGCGTCGGCGATCAATGACAAGATCGAAGCGCGTGCTGCGTCGCAGACGGCCAAGATCGAAGCGGCGATCAAGACCCTGGAGGGGAAGATCGACGCCAATGGATTGAAGATTGAAACGTCCGACAAGCATTTTGCCGGGCGCATTGAAGACCTGCGTAGCTCACGCGACACGAGCACGGGCAAGTCGAGTGGTTTGAATGCAGGTTGGATGTATCTGCTCGGGGCGCTCTCGCTGGTACAGGTGGGCGTCGCGCTGATGTTGTTGTTGTCCAAGCATTGACCTAATTAAATCCGGGGGTTTCATCATGACTTACAAACTGTTAGCTGTTCTCCTGTTGGCGGCTGTGGGCGCCACTAGCGCGTTCGCGTATGACAACGATCACCGCGACGTGGTGGTCGTTCACCGTCACAACACTATGCAAATGCACCATAGCCGCCAGCGTGCCCACAACAATCGGCCCGTGCAGGTGTATCACGGCGACCAGCACCGGGACACCGTAATCGTGCATTGAGTCGAGCAAGCTAACCCGGCTACGAACCAGCGGGCGGTGTGCCCTGATGTTCGGGGCCACTGACGGAGGACGCCGTAATGCAGAAGAATGCCCAACTCAAATTGCCCAGCGATTGGATCAACCCTTCGCAGCAGGCTGTGTTGCAAGGGTACGCCGGGGGGGAGTTCGCCTACCTGGCGCAGTGCCCCACCGAAGACGCGTACCGCGCCGAGCTGGATGTATGCGGGGATGCCTTGTTGAAGTTTTTGCTGTTGGAAATTTCGGCGCGTGAGGAGTGTGAGTCACGCGAGGAAGCGGTAGCGCGCATCGAGATCGCCACCCGCGATCTGATGTCGGTGACGGGCTACCTGCGCCGCGCTCCCGATTGGCGGGAACCGCGGTAATTGTTGGCTAACTTGTTAGGAGAAAGATCATGAGTGCATGGGTCTGTAGTGAGCGTCATATCAACCTGATCGCGTCTTATGCTGCGGCCCACCAGTTGGTGGTGACGTGGCGTGACGAGACGATAGCCTGCGCGGTGTCACAGCAGCGCGTGGTTACCGTCCTGATGGAGGAGAACCACCGCTCGGTCAATCACCGCTACAGCGAGGACGACCACGAGGCCATCACGTTCGAGGCGCTGGTCACCAGCGTGACCCCCGTCTTCATGCTCAAGCAGCTGGCGTGCTATGACTATCAGGCGTGCGAGTGTGATGACTACGACGCGACGCTGGCCAAGGCCATCGTTGAGGCGTGCATCGCCGAGGTGTGCCGGCGGGCGGGGCGCACCGTAGAACAGATGCGTGGAGCGCGGAACTGCGGCAACGCGGAATGGCAAGCTGCACCGTGGGGGATCTGATCAATATGGAGGACCATCAGTACCACGATTACAGCGACGAGGACCGCACTGAGATGCGCCACCGCATTGCTGACCTGGAGCTGGTGTTTAGCATGGGGAGAACAGCATGATCGATATCGAAGCGCTTAAGAAAGAGTTGTTGATGTCGAAGATGACGCACAACTTCACGTTCTCACGCGACGAGGTAATGCAACTGTTGGGCGGCCACGTCAAGGTGCTGGGGTCGCTGAGCAAACTCGCGCCGCTGACCAACGAGGATAAGGCGACCCTCCTACATATTGACGCGGCGCTCGGGGAGCTGGACGACGCGCTGGGCCGGCTCTCGGAGTCGAGCATGGCGCGGTTGGTCGAATGGACGCAAGACCACCCCAACGGCGGGGGCGGGGGGTTCGACACGACGCAATTGGTGTCGATGGCCAGGGAGGAGTTTGATGCTTTCATGCAGGCGTATCGGGAGAGTTAAGTCATGAACACCAACACACTGGCGCCCACTGATCGGGTGGCCGTCCAACAGATCGAGCAGGCATTCGTGGGCTTGGTTGACGCCCTGGACTTACTCTCTGAGCCGGGCATGGCGCTGCTGGCCCAATGGGCGCAGTTCCAGGAGGCACGGCCGGGTGGGGGTGGCGGCGCACTGCAATCGCTGCCGCTCGCGGTGAAGAATTTTGGCAGCTTCGTGCGGGGTATCGATTGGGGAGAAGCAGCGGCATTGGTCGCGCCCTTGACCGAGGCTGAGATCGCAATTTGGGTGTGCGATCGGATCGATAACGGCGACTGGGGACCGGAAGATATCCCCATGCGCTTAGCACGTTATGGCTTGATGGACCCGCAAATGTTCATCAACGAAATACGCGCGCGCATGGGAGGGGAGTAGGCCGTGAGCCCCTAGGATAAATGTGAAGTACCCGTCTAATGGACGTTTTTCATTTGTTAATCTTCCTATACCATATTGTGGTCCTTCATTTAGGGACCCACCTTGTCGGATAACAGGACATACCATGGCGCATCCCTACCAGCAAACTCAGCAACGACAGAAGGCAAAGACCCCCACCAAACCCAATGTAGTTTGGGACGACCGAGAAAAGCATTTGGTCGCACAGGCATCCTTTCGCATCTTGCTAGAGACCCCCAGCTTGTCGCAACTCACCGCGGTGATGCGCGGCCAACTGCGCGCGCTACCGGAAAACCGCCACCGCGAGGTCAGCACCTTTGGCAAGTTCTCACCGTGGATCAAGCCGCTGTGGGAAGCGCTCGCTGCGGCTGAGCTAAAGGCACAAGGAGGCATCGCACCCGAGTCGACACCGGAGTCGGTAGTGGCACCCGAACCTAGCACTACGGTCGTGCCTGATGTGGTCGCTGAGCCTGCGCGTAAATTTCGCGGCATGATACCGGGGACCACGGTGGTGCGCTGGAAGACGGGTGAGCGTGACCTGTTAGGCCGTAAGGTGCATGCGCTGCGCAAGTCATTCCCGGATATGAGCCCGATCGACGCGCTGCGCAAGGCGATGGAGATCGAACTACCGGCGAATCGGCAACGCGAACTCACGCATTACGGCCTGGTCCGGGACTGGCTGGCACCGCTCCTCAAAGCGCTGGATGAGGCGGACGCCTTGGCCAAACAGCAGGCGAGAGAAGCGGCGGCGGCGGCGCGCGAAGCCCGACGTGTGGCCGAGCAAGCGACGCCCGAAGTCGAGGTGGTGGCTAAGCCCGCCGAAGCCTTGCAGGCTTACAGCGCGCCCTTATGGTCGGCCCCGACGCACGCTGAGCCGGGCCTGGGCCTAGAGGCGATCATGCAATTGTTGGCCGAGCGCTTGGCGACCACCTTCGTGAGCGCGATTGAAGTGGCCTTGCGTCGCGTGATCACCGGGCAATTGGCGAACGTGCTGCCGGCGCTCGCTGCGGTCGCCCTACGTCCGGCGGTGGCCGTGCCGCCGCGCACTCGCCAGCCCCGCGTCACAGTGGTGGGGCTGTTGAATCAGCAGGAGGAAGACGTGCGGCGCGCCTTCGCGGGCGTGATTGACTTTGTGTTTGTCAAATCGCAGCAGACCGGCGGCAATGGCCACGGTGGCGCGGGCATGGTGACCAAGAGCGCGACCTCAGACCTGGTGATAGCGATGGTGGGTCACTGTGGCCACGATGTCGAGAGCCATTCTAAGTACCTCAAGGTGCCGTTTGAGCGGGTCAACGGCAGCGCGACCGGGCTCAAGCGCTGGTTGACTAACTGGTTAGCGGGGACACAGCCGCAAAGCGAAGCCGCATGAGTGAGCCCGATCCCGACGATGACGGCGGCCTGGATGCCGCGATACGCGGGTTAGCGCGACTGCTGGCCCGCACGCTGCCGCGCGGCTATGGGTTCGGCCTGGTGCTGTTTGAGCACAACGACACCGAATTCGGGAGCGCGGCCTTCATGACGAACGTGCCCCGCGAAGACGCGATAGTGGTAATCAAAGAGCTGTTGGAGAGCATGGAAAGGGATAAATTTTCGCGGCGCTCGACGCAGCCCTTGCAGTAACCATAACGGAGAGCGAGGCCATATGAGTGATCACCAACCGCTTGAAGATGCCACGCACGAAGCAATGAACGACATCGCGTTGATGTTGGACAGTTTGACGCCCGAGGGGTACGGCTTCACGTTGCTGATGTTCAAGATGAACGGTAAAGGCGACGGACGTATGAACTACATCAGCAACGCGAGCCGCGAGGATATGCTCGCGGCCCTCAAAGAGTTGGTGGCGAATTTTGAAGGGCGGGTGCAACACGCACCCAGCAGTAAGCAGTAGAGGAACCGGGCAGGAGGGCGACGCGCCCCGATGTCCGGCTAACTGATTAGGAGAAAGATCATGAGCGCGAGTGTCCTGGCGGTAAGGGAAGCGGATAGAAAGGACGAGGCTGACAAGGGGTATCTGCTGATCGTCACGATGAGCAGTGGCCGTGTGTATCGCGGGGCTAGTCGGAGGTGCGAGGGGCGAGACGGCGCCCACGCGGTCGACACGCTGATATTGGAAGTGAACGAGCAGGATAAACATGGGCTAGAAAGTCGCACGCTTTACCTCAACGAGCGGGCGATAGAGTGCGTTGAGGTTGAATACTACTGATTAGGAGAAGCGTCATGAATGAGTATGTCGCGGATTACAGATGCAAGAATATCTACCTGCGGGCCACCGTGTATGCCGAGACGCGCTATGCGGCGCAGCAGCAGGCCGCTAAGCAGCTCAAGGCGAGGAAGTCCTGTGAGGTGTGGGTGGCACTGCGCGCGACCGAGGTGCCGATGGGCGAGGATGGCAAGCCGACCGGTCCCGGCACGCCGGTCGGCCATTGTGTAGTGGACTAGGAGCACGCAGCACGTAGGTTAACTGGCTAGGAGCACATCATGGGTGAGCTTTTACAGGAACCGGAAACGGAGCACGACGAAGACGAACAAACCGAATTTAGCTTTGCCGAGTTGAGTCCCGAGGCGCAGGCGCGGGCCTTGGACAAGTATCGAGAGGGTGTATGGGAGGACTGGGAGCCGAGCGACGAGCTGGAGCACATGGCTGGGTGCCTGCGCCTGCTGGGTATCGATCTCGATACCTGCGACGTACCGCTGATGAATGGTAAGACGCGCAGCGAGCCGGACATTCATTACCGCCTCAGTTACTGCCAAGGCGATGGCGCGGCATTCACCGGCAATTGGAGCGCGAAAGACTTAAGGTTGGCGCAGCTGGCGGGGGAAGTCGCCGACGACGACGTGATACATCGCTACGGCGCGGAGCTGCTGGCGGTGTACTTGCGCTACCCCAAGGCGGAGTGCCGCATCGCCCGCGGGATGGGGTTGCTTAGTCTTAGTGTGGAAGTCGATCACGAGACGCTCGACCTGGATGAGGATGCGCACTGCGAGGAGATTGCCGATCTCGCTGAGCAACTGCAAGATATCTTTAGGGCGTGTGCCCAGTGGATATATGACCAGCTACGCGACGAGGCGGACTATCAGACCAGCGATGAGAACTGCCGCGAGGGGATCGAGGCGAACGAGTATTTGTTTGACGGAGACGGGGATCGGCTATGAAAACCCTCACCGTGATGCATGGCTCGACGCGCGCCGATGAGGTGCGCTACTACGAGATCGTGGCGGAGCCGGTTAGTTTGGATGTGGGCGAGGTGCATGTGCTATTGGGCGGGGCCTTGGTGGCCATCAAGAATGAGTGCGTCTATGCGGTATTCGATCAACAGTTGGGGCCGACCTTTTTTGAGCTGTGGGGCGGCTGCACCTTTCACTTTGTTATACGGAGTTGGCCGCGTGAAGACACCGTTCCCACCTAAACCGCCGCTCGTGCCGGACTATCTACTGGACCGTGGCACCGCGAGCCTGGTCAGCGCGTACCTGTTCGCCTTTTCGCTGAGCGGAGGGATGGCTATGTGGGCTGTCTATACGGACAGCCGGGTAATTCTGGCGGTAAACTGCGGCGCGCTGGCGATCAACCTGATGTCAGGCGCCGACTTTGCGAGCTGGGTGTTCAAAGCGATCTGGTTGCAGGTTCGGATGCGACGCGTGTGGGAGCAATTACGGGCCGTGCATGAGCGGCAGCAACGGGGGGGATCATGATGTATTACGTGCTGATTGAAGGGGAAACGGTGCCCGTCACCGACGTCAAGCAGTGGGCGGTGTGGATGGATCTGGCCCGCAAGAATGACCTGATGCGGGTGGACCGTACCGAGGTCGGAGAGGGCTGCGTGTCGACCGTGTTTCTAGGGCTGGATCATTCGTTTTTCGACGGGCCGCCACTGCTGTTTGAGACCATGGTGTTCGATTCCGAATTTCATGGTGATGAGCAGTGGCGTTACACCACGCTGGCGCAGGCGCAGGCGGGGCACGATGTAGTGGTAGCGGATCTGCGGGCGCGCATGGGCGTGGCCGAGCGCGAAGCGCAAGCGATCTTGACTCAGGCGCAGGCGCCAGTAAAGGACAAACCGTAATGGACACGTTGAACCGCGCAGTGCGCGAGCGCATTCGTTTTATCGATTGCTTGCTGGAGCAATACGGCGCGGTCAACCGCGCCGTGATCGTCAAGTATTTTGGGCTGTCGGTGCCGCAAGCCGCGCACGATTTGGCGACTTATAAGCGCGTCGCGCCGGGCAATATGGAGTACGACGCCAGCGCCAAGCGCTACGTGCGCGGCGTTAACTTTGTGCCGCTGAAATAGTAATGTGACCCCTTTCTCGCCGCCCGTTCGGGGCGAGTTTTTTTAACGCAGCATTACTTAGGAGTCCAATAATCAGATAGGAATTGAGGGTGCGGGCCGCGAGGCCCATTGTGACGATGTACTAATTAGGAGTTCGAAATGAGTAATATACGAAATATCAACCTGTTGTATTGCCCGGCCTTGTCGGTGTGGGGCGCGCACAAGAAGGACAAGGCAGCCAGCCGCCAAGTGACCAAGAGCCACGGGGCCAAGGAGGGCGCGGCCAATGTCTACAAGGAGCTGTTGCCCGATAGCGCCGAGCTGGACGCCGTGCAGAAGTGGAGCGGCAATTTCCGCAACTGGGTCTATCACAAAACCCTGCCGTGGAGCGACAACGGCTGGCGCATCGGCGCGGCCGTCGCGCACATGGACTTCATGGCCGAAGCGGGCGAGCGCATCAATGTGGGCATGGCGCTGGTGGACACGTTCCTGCAAGCCTACCAGCATGAGATCGAGAAGGCCAAGCAGGCGGGTGATGGCTTGGGCGATCTGTTTGATCCGGCGGATTACCCCACCGAGCGCCAGCTGCGCCAGAAGTTCAGCTTCACCATTGAGGTGCAGGTCATGCCGCTGGCCGAGGATTTGCGCATCGTCGAGGGCGTGCCCCCTGAGGAGGTCGAGAAGTTGGTCAAGGTCGCCGAGGCGGACTATGGCAAGCGCGTCGCCGACGCCATGCACGACGCCTACCGCCGGCTCTATGAGGTGGTGGGTAAGCTCGCCACCACCCTGGAGCAGTACGGGGATAAGACCGTGAAAAGTTTTCACGACACCCTGGTGGATAACCTGCGCGGTCAGCTGGAGGTGCTGCCGGCCTTGAACCTGACCGGCGACCCGCAGCTGACCGCGCTCGCCGAGCGGGCGAGCGCCTTGACCCTGTATGAGCCCGCCCGGTTGCGCAAGAGCGAGCAGCTCCGGCTCGCGGCCATCATGCAAGCGCACGAGTTGATGGCGCAGTTCCCCGCGGCGATCACGGGCGTGACACTGGCCGCGCCGCCGGCACTGGTACTGGTGCCCACTACCGTAACTCAGCTGGGGATGATCCCCACCGAGGCCGTGAGCAAGCGGGCGTTGTTTGCCGATATGTTGTAGAGCACCCGGACATCGGGGCGCCTCGTCCTGATGTCTCCCCCAACTGATTAGGAGAACGATGATGGCGATCAAACTGAAAGAGCTACCCCCGATCCTGGTGCGCAACTACCTGGCCGGGGTCAACACCGGGATCTTCGGCAAGCCGGCGATCGGCAAGACCGTAACGATCGAGGAGTTCTGTGCTCGGATGCAGGCCAAGATCGAAGGCTTTCGCTGTTGGACCTTTTACGCCAATACGATGTCACCGATGGACATCCAGGCGAGCTGCCCGGATCAGGAGACCGGCCTGCTGCGGCTGTATAACAACGAGAGCCTACCGAATCATTACCGCAACCCGGACGCCAAGGGCATCCTCTTTATTGGTGAGTTCTTTAGCGGCGACCCTCTGACCAACAAGCTGTTGCAGAAGTACATCAACAATGAGGATATGTCGGGGGTGTTGCGCAAACCCAAGGGCGTGGTGGTGGTGGTGGACGGCAATGCCATCGAACATAAATCCGGTGCCCAACAACAGAGCCGAGCGTTGATGTCGCGCATCGAGCAGCACGAGGTCTACACCGACGCTAACGACAACATCGAGCATGCGTCCAAGCATGGCTGGCACAGCACGGTGCAGCTGTTCATGGAGAAGCACCCGGCGCTGATCGACAACTACGATGAGGTGTTTCAGACGCGTGACTCGCCGAACACCGCGCGCACCGAGGGGCGCGACCAGATGAGTGAGGAGGGTAAACGCGGCATCTGGTCCAACATGCGCAGCTGGGACCGGATCAGTAATAAGGAGTTTGTGGCCGAGGACATCGCCTCCCCCGTGACGCTGGCCGAGGCGATGGCCAGCTTAGGCTCGGGCGTGGGCCGCGCCTATGACACGTACAAGCGCGAGCTGCGCGACCTGGTGCCGTTCGCGCAGATCATGGCCGACCCGAGCGGGGTGGCCATACCGAGTGCGGTCGACGAACGGTATGCGCTGGCGATGATCGTCGCTAAGCGCTGCGGCGAGGAGCAGATGCCGGCGGTGAAAATCTTTGGCGAACGGCTGCCGATCGAGCTGCAGGCCATGATCATCCACCATGTGCAGCTGCGTAAGGCGTTTTACTTGGCGGGCACCGACGCCTACATCCAGTGGGTCGCCAACCCAGCGTTGTCCAATTTGATGGTGGGGGTCTAAACCATGCGGCCAAATCCGACACAGGCTGCGCGCGAGGGGGACCCGTGGGGCGATCATGAAGATCATGACTTGCTCGACGCCTGGACCAGCAACCGGTTCACCGTGCAGGATTTGGCGCAACGTCATCAACGGGTCGCCAACGCCATCGTGACGCGGCTGCGCACGAAGCGCTGCGCGGACGGCGCCATGCGGTACTTGGAGTATTTACGCGCGCACCCGGAGGTGCATTCAACCACGTCTTTCTTGGAGGATCCGATGACCCGACGCCGCATATACGACGAAGTAAAAGCGCTGCTGCAGCTGATCAATGTGGAGACGCCCGGCAAATACTCTACTGCGCTCACCCTAGGCGCTCGGATTGACGTGAACGCCACCACGGCCGGCAGTGCGGCCAGTCGTCTGGTGGCACAGAAGCTCGCCGAGGAGACCAAGCTCACCGAAAACGGCCGGCGTTCGTGCTTCGCGTATCGCTGGATCGTGCCGCAGGTGACGATGGTGCCATTGTCACCGGAGTCGCTGGGAAAACTGTTAGCGGTGTGGGATGAGGACGAGGTGCAGCCGGGCTCGCCCCAGGCGTCCCTGCCACTGTTGTCCGAGGTGTCCGACATGGGGCTGCGGGTGCTGATACAGGGCCGCGTGGTGTGGCTCACGATGGACGAGGCGGCCGACGTGTATTGGAGGCTGGAGCGGCACAAGCATTCGTTTCAGAAGTCAACGTAATACCTTACTGGTTAGGAGAACGATCATGTGTAAGCACTGTACGGAGCACGAGAAGCTACGCGACACGCCGCTCGATGCCAACGAGCTGGCGTGGCTGCGCCGCTTGCGCGAGATGGACCCGGCCAAGTACCCGGCGCTGCTGCCGGCCTACATCAAGACGCACCTGCGCTTGGGGTCGCCGCCCGAGCGGCACCCGTTCAAGCCGGGCGAGCCGCCGGTGTATCCGGGCTGGATCGCTGGTTGCGGCAAGTGGCAGACGCGCGAGGAGGCGGCGGCCTTGCGCCAGTACCCGGTGTTTGTGGGGCAAAGCGTGGCCGACTACGTGGGCACGTTCGAGACCCTGAACCGCTTGCGCAAAGGAGAACCATCATGATTCACGAGTATGCGTTTGATGTGAAGCTGTACGCCGCGATCCGCGTGCGGGCCGAGAGCGTGGAGGCAGCGCGTGAGCTGTTGGATGAGACAGTGCAAGCGGCTGACGCCAACTTTGGTGCATGGCCCGATGGCGAGCCCATCCTCGCCGAGGTATCGGTGGCCGGTGAGCACAACCCCTGCTTCGAGGTCGACGGCGAGACGGATCACCCCGACTGCGACGCGTAGCACTTAACTAATTAGGAGAAAGATTATGTCTGCACCTTATGACTACAAGGCACTGATCGACGGCATCGAGGATGATGCCCCGTGCCGGTGTGAGGATTGCGAATGGGTGGGCGTGTTCACGGACCTAGCGCCCATCGAGGACTGTTGCCTCACGCCGGGCGACCCGTCGCCGGCTGGGCGCTGCCCCGAGTGCGACACGCTGGCGTATGTGGTGCAGGTCGAGCGCCGGGAGCTGGCCGATGCGCTGGACGCGTTGAACGATTGCAACTGGCTGGATGAGAGCCCGACTGGCACGCCGGAGCTGGCGGCGGCACAAGCAAAAGCGCGCAACGTCCTGGCCGCTTATAAGGAGACCCATCATGATTCCACAAACTAATATCGCCGCTGCCGCAGCGGTGCGCCTCACGCTACACCATAGCTTCTTTGCCGAGGTGTTCTATAGCATGACCATCCTGGAGGCCACCCCCGAGCAGGTCGCGGGGGGGCTGCTAACGCAGGCGACCGACGCGCGCTCGATGTGGATTAACCGCGAGTTCTTTACCTCGATCCCGCTGCTGCAGCAAACCACCGAGGTGGTGCATGAGCTGCTGCATAAGATCCTGTTGCACCCGACGCGACGGGGTAGCCGTGACCCCAAGCTGTGGAATATCGCGTGCGACTACGCGGTGAATGCCATCATGAAACTGAGTGGCTTTACCATTCCCAGCGACTGGCTGTTGGATATGCAGTACAGTGGCATGCTGGCCGAAACGATCTATGCCGCGTTGCTGAAACGAGTCAAAGAAAATCCGCAACAAGCGCAGCCGCAACTGGCACCCGGGCGCTATGATGTCAAGGAGCCGCAGCAAGATGGCAAGCCCTTGAGCCCCGAGCAAGTCACGCGGTTCGAGGATCAGATCAAGGCGGTGGTGGAGCGGGCGACCGCGAACGCCGAGGCGATCGGCGCGCTGCCTAAGGGCTTGCGTTTGGAGGTGGCCCGGGCATATCAGGCCACCGCTGAGCCCTGGTACAACCACCTGCACCGCTATATGCAATCGTTGGCCACCGCCAGCTATAACTGGACGCGCTTTAACCGTCGGGCGATGTTGACCCACGGGGTGTTTGCCCCCGCGCACTATGTCGAGGCGCTGGGTGATGTAGCGCTGTTTATCGATACCTCGGGGAGCTGTTATCAGGCCGCGCAGCAGGCGCAGTTTGCCATGCACCTGAATGCGATTCTGGCCGAGGCCCGCCCGCACCGTCTGCACCTGTATTACTTCGATGGGCGGGTGTATCCGGGCGAGGTGATCGAGGCCGGCGAGCTGGACATCGAGACCCGGCCACGCGGCGGGGGCGGCACGAAGTTCGAGCCGATCTTCGAGCAGCTGGAAGCCGACGACGTGGTGCCTGAGGTGTGTATCATCCTGACCGATCTGCTGGGGACGTTCCCGGACGATGAGCCGGAATATCCGGTGGTGTGGGCGAACGTGTTGGGGTGGGGTGAGGCACCGTTTGGAGAGACGATTCATGTGGTCGACTGAGCGGGGAGCGGGTGATGACCGTGAAGTATGAATATACGGCCGACGTGAGCACCTACGAGGGCGAGACCGCGACCGTGACCGTACTGGCCACGAGCCCGGAGCAAGCGGCGCGCCAGTTACTGCTGATGGGCTATGCGCAAGTAAGTAATGTGATCAAACTTTAACTAACTAGGAGCTGTGATGGAACTCGAAATGAAGAAGCTGGAAGAAATCAACATGCGCATGATTCGTACCGAGTCGCGTCTGGTGCAGCTGGGCGATCACGTCGGCGCGAACCTGCGCACCAAGATGCGCATCGAGGTGTTCTTTAAGGAGGACAAGCAACCCTATGTCGAGGTCGACGCGTTGGATGTGTCGATGTCGCGCGTGGTGACCTCGCTGCACGAAGCGGGCGTGCGCATCGGTGCGGTGCCGGTCTATCTGAACGGCGAACTGCTGGCCACCATCCACCCCGGTATCGTAACCAAACGGAGAGACCACCAACATGAGCAACCCTAACCTGGAAGACTTGATCCCGCCCGAGCAGCCGGTGGCTGTGGCCAAGGTACTGGACGCGCTGCCCGGCATCGTGGGGGGGTTGGACAGCATGCTGCGGGATCTGTGCGGCCAGAAGATGCCGTTCGTGCTGCTGGTGTTCGCGCAGGGCGGCGCGATGCACGCCACCAACATTGTGCCGGCGTCGCAGGCGATCGAGGCGGTCAAGCAGCTCGCCGAGCAGTGGGATGTGGAGCTACCGCAAGCCCAGCCGCGCGCCCATTAGGAGAGCGTTATGGCAAAGAAGGAACTGATAGCGAGTGAAGTCGACGCTGCCTGGGCCGCGTTTCGTGACCAGCGTGACGACGCCTTGCGCACCCTAGACTTGCACTGGGCGCGGCATATCGACCCGAGCGCGAGCGACGAGGTGCTGTTGCTGGCCTTGCACAAGGCGCGTTATTTGCTGGTCGACTTCGATCCGGTGCTGCGTCACGAGAGCGCGGCATGGCTACGCGCAGGTGGCCACGACCAGCTGCACGGCTTCCCTCTGCTGCCCGAGGGCGAGCTACCCACTAAGTGGAGTTGATCATGCCCGCGACGCCCCCTAGCAATACCCTACAGCGCCTGATGGCCTTTACCCCCGAGGACTGGGACCGCGCCTACGCGCAGTACCTCGCTAACCGAGTGCAGGCGGGCGAGACGGAGCGCTACACGCGGGCCGAATACCCTGCGCAGTGCGTGGCCTGGGCCAGGGAGTTTCCCTAATGGATCTCGTCACGCTCGACTTCGAAAGTTTTTGGTCCGACACCTATTCGCTGTCGAAGATGACGACCGAAGCCTATGTCAGGGACGACAGGTTTGAGACGATCCTGGCCGGCATCAAGATCAACGCCGAGGCGCCGTACTGGGTGCCGCGCGACTCGGTAGGGGCGGCGCTGCACGACCTACACCTGGAGCGGCGCGCCGTGTTGGCGCATCACGCCCATTTTGACGGGCTAATTCTTTCGCACCACTATTCAATTAGACCTAAGGTGTGGTTCGATACGCTAGGCATGGGGCGCGCCTTGCATGGCGCGCACGCGGGGCTGTCGCTGGCCAAACTGGTCGAACGCTACCGCCTGGGGGCCAAGGGCGACGAGGTGCTCAGCGCCAAGAACCTGCGCTTCGCAGACTTTAGCCCGCAGCAGCTGCACCGTTACGGGAATTATTGCTGCAACGATGCTAAGTTATGCTATCAGTTGTTCGAGCGTATGGCGCCGCACTTCACGCGCCACGAGCTGGCGCTGCACGACCGCGTGATCCGTATGTTTACCGAGCCCGTACTGCTGCTGGATCAGGCTATGCTGCAGCAGTACGCGGCGCGCTTGCACGCTGAGAAGCTGGCGCTGATGCTGGAGGCCGGCATGCAGCGTATGGACCTGATGAGCAATGATATGTTTGCGCTCGCATTGATTGAGCTGGGTGTCGAGCCGCCGATGAAAATCAGCCCGAGCTGGCTAAAGCAAAACCTGCCGGGCCTGCCGAAATATATTTACGCGTTTGCCAAAACCGACGCGGGCATACAGGCGCTGCAGGAGCACCCCGACACACGCGTGCAGGTGCTGGTCGAAGCGCGCTTAAAGAACAAGACGACCAGTGCCGAGAAGGGCGCTGATCGGCTGCTGGGGATGGCGGCGCGCGGGCCGGCAACCATCTACCTCAAGGTCAGTGGCGCGTCGGGCACGCATCGCCTGAGTGGGGGCGACAATTTTAACTGGCAGGCGACTGAGCGGGGCGGCGCGATACGCGATGCGGTGATGGCGCCGCCGGGCCACCAGATCGTGGTGGGCGACTCGGCCAACATCGAGGCGCGCTTGCTGGACTGGTTAGCCGGCGAGGAGGACATGCTCAAGGTGTACCGGCGCTATGACCAAGGTCTTGGCCCTGACGTGTACTGCGTGATTGCCGAGCATATCTACGGTCGGCCGATCACGGCGAAAGATAACCCGGCCGAAAGAGTCATCGGGAAAAAGTCGAAACTCGGATTAGGCTACGGCATGGGTTGGGAGCGGTTCCTGGCCACGGTGCGCGGCGAGGCCAAGGGGGCAGACGGTCGGCCGTTGGTGTTGACGATCGCCTTCGCACGGCATGTGGTCGATGTGTATCGGCAGCTGCACTTGCAGGTGGGTAAGCTCTGGAAGCGTGGTGATGATGCGCTCGCTTATATCAGCCGCGGTGAGCAGGGCAACGCGCTGGACTATCGTGGAGTCGTTCGGACCTGTGCGGACGGCCTGCTACTACCTGGGGGTTTGAAGATACTCTATCCCGAGCTGCGGCGCGAGAAGGACCCGAAAACCGGGCGCCTGGAGTGGGTGTTCTGGAATGGTCGCAAGGCCGAGCGCATCTATGGCGCGAAGGTCATCGAGAATGTGGTGCAATGCTTGGCTCGCGTGGTGGTGCTGGACCAGTGCCTGGTCACCGCGGAGCAGGCGCGCAACGAGGCGCGCTGGGTGCATAGCGTGCATGACGAGGGGGTGTTCGTCACGCCTGACTTTTACGCGGCCTGGTTGACCGAGTTGTTGCTGGCCAATATGCGTGTGCCACCCCCTTGGGCTCCGGACTTACCCTTAAACAGCGAGGGGGGTTTCCATGCTCGCTATGGCCGCGCTAAAGCGTAAGTAAAATTCAACCGAATCGGGGGGGCGGTTCCTCCTGAGCGGCGGCTATACTTGCATAGCAGTATCGTTAGTTAACCGAAGTAATTTGATAGATATACTAAGGAGTTCGAAATGAGCGCACCAACCAACCCCGCCACGCCGGCCACGCCGACACCCGCTGCCGCCACGCCGGCTCCGGCGACCCCTGCTGCGGCCACGCCTACTACGGGCACGGCTGCTGGTGCTGCTACGCCAGCCAAGACCGCCACGCGGGTCAGCCTGCTGAACCGCATTGATACGCTGGCCAAGACCATTGAGGGCGACGCCAGCACCGAGATACGCAAGCTGATCACGAAGCTGCGCGCGCTGCTCTAACGCGTAAGCATCACAAGGCCCATCATGACCCAGTGGTATTTGCAGTCCACCAAAGCGGTGGGGCTGCGCTTTCGCATCGTCTCGCTTGACCGGGAGACGAAGCGGGCGCGGCTGTTGGGTGACACCGGCGTGCCGTTCGAACGCATCCTAAGCGACGAGGTGCTGATGAAGTATGGCTACGTGGTGGTGGAAGTGCCCGACGAACCGACTGAGGAGTAGCCAATGAGAATTATCCAACTCGCCGTTGCGATGGCCGATGACAGCCAAGAGAGCCTCTACGCCCTGACGGATACGGGCGAGGTGCTGGTGCGGCGTTGGGCGATGGACCCGATGCGCAACCGGGCAGGGCAATCGCTCGACGGCTGGACCGAGGGCTGGGTGAAGGTCGCCGATAACTTTTCCGAGGCGGTCAAGTTACCGGACAGCCTATGACCACTCCGTTGCCGTGGAGCCATAGCGCATTGGCCGCGTTTCAAACTTGCCCGCGCCAATACTCTGAGGTCAAGGTGATGCACCACTTCAAGGACGCCAAAGGCGCGGCGGCGTTGTGGGGTGACGAGCTGCACCACGCGGGCGAGAAGTTCATCGTGGACAACGTGCCGCTGCCGTCCAACATGGGGCACTACGAAGCGTATTTCCAGAGCTTCAAGGCCCGAGCCGGCGTGACGCGGGCCGAGCGTAAGTATGCGTTGACCCGGCAGCTCATGCCGTGCGACTTTTTCGCGCCCGAGGTGTGGTGCCGGGGCGTGCTCGACGTGCTGACCTTAGACGGTACGGTGGCCTGGATTGACGATCACAAATCAGGGAAAAGAAAAAAGGATATGCAGCAGCTGATCGTCTCAGCGCTGTTGACCTTTTATCACCACCCCGAGATCAACACTTGTCATACCGCATTCCATTGGCTACAGGAGGGGTTCGAGGAGACCGCCAAGGACCGCGAGACCTATACCCGTGCGCAGATCCCCGAGTTGTGGGCGATCTTGGTGCCTAAGCTGGAGCGCTATCGGGCCGCGTTTGTGGCGGGCGTGTTTCCCGCCAAGCCCAGTGGCTTGTGCAAGAAGTTTTGTGTGGTCGACACCTGCGAGTATTGGGGCAGCGGGAGTCGGCGATGAGCCGTGACCGTGCCGGATGATGACCCCTGAGGGTCGGGTCAAGGCGCGCATCAAGGCGCTCTTGAAAGCCTTCGGGGCGTATTACCACATGCCGGTAATGAACGGCATGGGCGAACCGTCACTCGATTTTATCGTGTGCGGGGATGGCATCTTTATCGCCATCGAAGCCAAGGCGTGGGGCAAGCATCCCACCCCGCGGCAGTTGATCACCATCGCGGCTATGCAATCCGCGGGGGCTTTTGTTTTCGTTGTGTCCTGTGAGGCCGAGTTCGCACGGCTGGAAGCGACCTTGCATTTGCTGTTGCACTTTGAGAAATAACTGGTGCCACCATGATAGTCCACACCCCATCGAAGTCGCTGCTGTTGAAGGTGCGGCCCGAGGCCCTAGCCACGCTGCGCGGCATCTTCCCCGCGCACAGCAAGCTGCTGGACTACGACGGCCACAACCTGGCCTTGCCGCATAACTTGGCGGTCACGAAGATCCTGCGCAACATGAACATTCGCGCGCCGAGCCCGATCCGCTATTACTATGACTGGCCCCACCCCGCGCGCTTTGAAAAGGTCTTCGACCACCAGTACACGACCTCGGAATTCTTGACCCTGCACCCGCGCTGCTACTGCCTTAATGAGCAAGGTACGAGCAAGACGGCGAGCGCTTTGTGGGCGGCCGATTACCTGCAACAGTTGGGCATCGTCCATCGTGTGCTGATCGTGGCCAAGCTCAGTACCTTAGAGCAGGTCTGGATGTCCGAGATATTTGACTGCGTGATGCGCCGCACCGCGCTGCTGCTCACCGGCGACGCTGACCGGCGGCGCATACGCTTGAGCAAGCCGGTCGATTTTTATATCATCAATCATGAAGGACTACATATCATTGCCAAGGACTTGATCGCGCGCAGTGACATCGATCTGGTGATCGTCGACGAAGCCGCCGCTTACCGCAACTCGCAGACCCTGATGTATCGGACCCTGCAGAAGGTGATCAAGCAGCGCAAGTTATGGTTGCTCACCGGCGCGCCGTGCCCCAATGCACCGACCGATGCCTGGGCCTTGGCGCGACTGGTCGATCCGTCGCGCGTGCCTGAATACTATTCCCAGTTCAAACGCGCCACCATGCACCAAGTCACCGCGCACCGTTGGGTGCCCGCGCCCGGCAGCCACGAGCTGGCGTTCGAGGCGATGCAGCCGGCGATCCGGTTTAAGAAATCGGACTGCCTGAGCCTGCCGCCGGTCACCTTTAGCAGCCGCGCAGTGCCGCTCTCGGTCGAGCAGCAGCAGTCTTATCGGCAGATGATGTTGCACTGCGTGGCGGACGCGGCGACCACGCAGGTTCAGGCGGTCAACGCCGCGGACAAGATCGGCAAACTGCGGCAGATTTTATGCGGTGCGGTCAAGGACGCCAAGGCCGACCGTTACTTGGTGCTGGATCACGCGCCGCGCTTGAAGGTGCTGTTGGAAACGATCGAGGAGGCGAGCGCGAAGATTTTGATTATCGTGCCGTTCAAGGGCATCGTCGGTGTGCTGCGCCAGGAGATCCAAGCGTGGCACGACAAGCGCCACGACGGGCGGCGCTGCGCGTTGGTCAACGGCGATGTGTCGCAGACCCAGCGCAACATTATCTATGAAGACTTCCGCGAGGACCCGAGCCTCACCGAGCTGGTGTGTCACCCGCGCGTGATGGCGCATGGTTTGAATCTCACCGAGGCGGACCTGTTGATTTTCTATGCGCCGATCTACAGCAACGACGAGAGCATCCAAGTGATGGACCGGTTCAACCGGCCAGGTCAGACCCGCAAAATGACGGTCGTGCGCCTGGTCGCCAACAGTTTGGAGAGCAGTATTTATGCCCTGGTCGAGGGGCGTGCGTTAACGCAAGAAAACATTCTGTCGCTGTACAAAAAGCAGTTGGAGGAGTTTGCCGCATAACCATACTCATTAGGAGTGCATCATGGATCAAGCCACGTTGGATCAGTTTCTCGCCACCATCCCGGCGATGTCGATAGAGAAGCGCGTCAAGCTCTACATCCGTACCCGTAGCGCCAAGTCGGCCGCGCAGAAGGTATTCGACGAGCAAGAGGCGCAGTTCAAGGTGATCATGGATTTGTGTGAGAACACCATGTTGCGCGAGGCGGACACGCAAGGGGTGACCGGCTTTACCACGCCGTGGGGCACCACCTACGCCGCCGAGACCATGAAGCTGTCGATCGCCGACGACACCGCGTTCGAGGGGTTCTTGCGCGCGCAGGCCAACCCCTTCCTGTTCTTTGAACGGCGCATATCCAGCACCCACGTACAAAAATTCATGGAGCTGTCTGGTGGCCTCCTGCCGCCAGGGCTCAATGCGTTCCGCGAGCGCGTCATGCGCGTCCGCAAGGCAGGTGACAAATGAGCTTAGATACTATCTTGGACGACCTCGGCCTCAAAGAGGTCGCGGCAACCGACGCGATGCTCGACCTGGAAACCCTGGGCACAGAGCCGTATGCACCCCTGCTGTCCATCGGTGCGTGCGCGTTTAGCTTCGACGAGGAGCCTATTGTTGATGTGTTTTACCAGTGCGTCGATGTCGAGTCGTGCCTGGAACTCGGCATGCGCGCCTCGGGCAGTACCTTGAAGTGGTGGATGGCGCAGGGGGATGCGGCACGCAGCGAGGCGTTTAACAGCGAGTCTGCTGTGAGCCTGCCGCTCGCGCTCGATGCCTTTACGGACTGGTGGGATAGCCGGCCGCTGTGCCTGTGGGGCAATAGCAGCCGCTTCGATTGTGGCTTGTTGTCGGCAGCCTATAAGGTGTGCAACAAAGAGTTGCCGTGGTTTTGGGTGCGCGAGCGCGACTACCGTACCGTGAAGAACTTGCCCGGTGCGCGCCAGGTCCCGATGCAGCGCATCGGCACGCACCATAACGGCCTGGATGATGCCATATCACAGGCCGAGCATTTGCGCGCAATCTATCGCGCGTTGAAGTTGAACCCGTTGGCTGACGCCACGGTTTAATTTACTGTTAGGAGTACGTCATGAGCAATACCACTGCTATAGGTTTTCTGAATAACGCCGATGTGCCGGCGCACATAACCGCCTTGTTCGGCGACGACGGCAACATCGCGCCGCGGGTCAATATCAATCAGTTGTCCTACAAGGGGCGGACGTGGCGGCGGATTGTTGACGGCGAGGAAACGCCACTGACGCGCCTGGATAAGGACAGCGGCGACACGGTGGCAATCCCGATCGTGAATCTGGTGGTGCTCGACTACAACAAGGCCCGCAGCCGCACGTACTACGTGGGGGGCTTTGACGACGCGGCCAACAAGAAGCCCGCGTGCGCCAGCGTCGACGGCGTGACGCCGGACGCGGAGTTCAACGCGCCCTATGCGCCCACCTGTGCGAGCTGCCCGTTTGCGGTGAAGGGTTCCGAGATCACGCCACAGGGCAAGCAGGTCACCGCCTGCAAGCCCAACAAGCGGATTGCCGTGGTGCCCAGCCAAGCCATCGGCACGCACCCGCCGATGCTGTTGCGCATCGCCCAAACGTCCGTGTGGGACAAAGACACGGTGACTGACGGCACCGGCTGGTATGCCTGGGATCAGATGTTGGATGTGTTGCGCGTGCATGGCATCAAACACTCGTCCGCGATCGAGGTCAAGGCGAAGTTCGATCTCAAAGTCGCGTACCCGAAGCTGCTGTTCTCGCCGTCGCGCTGGCTCACTCCTGAGGAAGGGGCGGCAGCCAAGCAGGCGCGCGCCACGCACGCCGATGCGATCAATACCATTCTGAACGGGCGCGCCGACCAGGATGGTCTGATGGGCGAGGCGGGGGTGCCGCCCGATGGGCTCGTGCCGGATGGTCAGGCCGTGCCCCCGGCGCGCACCGCCTCTAGCCTGGAAGCGGCAGCGGCAGCAGCGGAAGCGGCGAGCGCCACGGCAGCGGCCTCGGCCTCGGCCAGTGCGGCCAGCGACAAGGCCAAGCGCGCCGCGGCTAAACAGGCCCGCGTTGATGCGGCCAATCAAGCGGCGGCAGCAGCAGCGGCAGCAGCGGCAGCGGCGGCTGGCCCCGATGATGAGGACGAGGAGGCGGACGCCGGCAGCTGGGGTGGCACGCCAGCCCCCGCCACGCCCCCGGTAGCCGCTGCTGCGGCCCCGGCTAAGGCGGCCCCGGCCCCGGCTAAAGCAGCAGCACCGGCCGCAGCCGCGCCCGCAGCGGCAGCACCTGAGGCCACGGTAGCTCCGGCCACCCCGGTGCTGGCCAACACCCCCGCGGGACTGCAAAGCCTGCTGGAAAACTGGGACGATCAATAGCGCCCCCTAGCGCGTGCCAGCTGGCCCGCGCTTCTTATCGAGACTCATCATGACACGCATCATCACGGCGGCACGCCGCCAACAAATCGCCGACGCACGACTCGCCGACCCCGACGCGCTGGGGCCGATCCTGGGCGAGCTGGTTATCGAGGGCAACGTCCCGGTGGGCGCGGTCGCGCAGCTGATGGGCGTGTCGGCTGTCACCGTGTACCGCTGGATGTACGGCACCGTGGTGCCGCGCGAGCCCAGTCGGCTGAACAAACTAGAACGCTTGCTGACCGTGCTGCGCAAGGCCAAACGCGCACACACGTTGCCGCTGGGCGGCTCGGTGCCGGACCGCATTCAAGCGGTGGCCGCGCTCGTGATCGCCCATCGCCCGGCGCCCAAGGCCGCCGGGTAGGAGCTGCGTCAACGCCGTCGGTCGCGCAGGCCGAAGCCTGCGTTACGCATAAGGCCGCGCTATGATGAATCTGCTGGATTTTCTTAACGTTGTGGTGCCCACCTCGGGGGTGATGTACACCGCCACCAACGCCAAGCGCGGCTGGCACAACACGGCGCACACCACCTTGGATGAGGCGGTGCAGCACGTCAACGATCTCACCTTCGAACACCTCCCCGCGTACTTCTCAGTCGCCAGTTACGAGCTGGCGAGCTATTGGGACCCGGTGGCCCAGCGCACGCGCACGCGCACCCAACACAATGCCCGTTTCCTCAAATCGTTTTTCCTCGACTTGGATGTCGAGCCCGGCAACCCGCTCAAGTTCGCCAGCAAACTCGAAGCCCTGACGGAATTGAAAGCCTTCGTGCAGCAGCTCGGTCTGCCGCGCCCGTTGCTGGTCGACTCGGGCGGCGGCCTCCATGCTTACTGGCCCCTGACGGCCGAGGTCACGGTGGCCGAGTGGCGCCCGGTGGCCGAGCGCTTCAAGGCGTTGTGCCTGGCCCTGGCGTTTCGTGCCGACCGCTCGCTGACCTCGGATCACGCGCGGGTGCTGCGTGCGCTGGGCGGCTACAACACGCGGCGCGATGCGCCGGTGCGCTTGATTGCCGGCGCCCCCGCGATCAGTCTGGTGGATTTCTCGACCCGCTTAAGCCAGTACGCGCCGCCCGGCATCATCGTGCCGGCGCGTACCACGCCGCTCTTGGCCGGGGTGCCGAATACCGTGTTTGGTGACGAGGATAACCTGGGTGCTGCGAGCGAGCCGCTGCACATGGACCGCATCGTGTTTGCCTGCGCGCAGCTGCAGCTGCAGGCCGCAGTGCGTGGGGCGGGCGCAGGCGAGCCGCTGTGGCGCGCCATGCTGGGGCTGGCCAAATTCTGCAGCGATCCGGTGGGCGCCGCCCGTCAGGTCTCGGACGGCCACGCGGAGTATAGCGAGGCCGCGATGCGCACCAAGCTGGATAACTGGCACGCGCCCCCCACCACCTGCGCGCACTTTCACGGCTTGAACCCGCCCGTATGCGAAGCCTGTCCGCACTGGGGCACGATCACTTCCCCCGCGCAGCTGGGGCGCCAGGTCATCACCGGACCGGAGCCGCTCGCGCGGGTCGTGAGCGCGGGCCTGGATGTCGTGGTTACGGTGTCGAGCCTGCCCGGCGGTTACAGCCGCCGCCAGGACGGCGCCATCGTGATCGAGACCGAGGACAACGAAGGACGACCCCATTTCCAGGTGGTCTGTCCGTATGACTTCTTTCCCCTATCAATCCGATCTCAGAGCGGGGTCGACGCGGCGATCGACGAGCACAGTCTCTGGCGCGTGATGCTGCCGCTGGAGAAGGATCAGCCGCTCGCGGCGCGCGACATCGACGTGCCGATCGGCCTGCTGTCGGACCCGCGCGGGCTTTCCAGGCTGTTGTACTCGAAGGGCATCATCTTGCAAGCGGAGCAATTCAAAATGACGCACCACTATATGAGCGCGTATCTGCAAAAGCTCGCCCGCGAGTCCGGGCGCGAGCAGCTCTACGAGCGCCTCGGCTGGCACGACGATCACCAGACTTTTGTGATGGCGGACCGCGTGTACCGCACCGATGGCACGATCACCCCGCACACCCCGAGCCACGCCATCACGGCCACCACCAAGGGGTTGCTGCATCCCGGCGGCAGCTTGGGCGGCTGGCAAGCGGCGATGCAGTTCTACGCGCGCCCGGGTTACGAGGCGCACCGCTTCTTGATCTACCTGAGCCTGGGCACGATCCTCTTGCACATGAATCAGACGGGCAACAAGGGCGTCGTGATCGCGGCCACCGGGGCGTCGGGGCGCGGTAAGACCACGGGCTTGCGCGCGGTCAGCTCGGTGTGGGGCCACCCGGACGCGACGATGCTGAACGGCAACCGCGAGGGCAGCACCGTCAACGCCATGTATGCCCACATCGGCACGCAGCACTCACTACCGATCTGTCTTGACGACACGACCGAGCGCGACGAGGGCGAAATGCGCAGGTTGTTGCTGAACTTTCCGCAAGGCGAGGGCAAGCGCCGCATGCAAGCGGACGGCACGGCGGTCGGGCGGCTAGACAGCTGGGCGACGTTCTGCTTTTTGTCGACCAACACCGATACGCTGAGTGCCTTGATGGCCGGTGGCGCGGACGTGGGGCCGCACCTGATGCGTATCCTCGCGGTCGAGTTCGGTCTGGTCGACACCGGGCCGCAGGCGAAGATCGACGCCGACCATTTTATCCGCTCGCTCGGTGAGCACTACGGCCACGCCGGGCCGCTGTTCCTGGAGCTGGTGATCAATCACTATGGGGCAGTGCAGAAGGGCTACATTAAAAACGTCGAGCTGATCGACCGGCGCATGGCCAGCACCGATGCGGCGGCCGAGCGCTTCTGGTCTTCCACGATAGCCAACGCCTATACGGTCGGCCAGTTGGCGTGTAAAGCGGGCATCCTCGATTTTCCCTACGAGAGCGACCTGATCTGGATGCTGGGCATGGTGCAACGCCAGCGCGACACGATCCGCGAGTCGAGTGAGAGCCCGCTCGAATGGTTGGTCGGGTTCCTCAACGCGCACCTGCGCCACACGCTAGTGGTCAGTGCCAAGGCCAGCTCGCACATCGATAACGTCGCGCAGCGCCCGACCGACTCGCTGCTGGTGCGCCATGAGTTGGACCGCGGCCTGGTCTTTATTCACCGCGGCGCGGTGCTCGCGTACTGCGCGGAGACGCGCACCAACTTTCGCGCGATGGAGACGACGCTGCGGCAAAGCAAGGTGATCATCGACCATCTGGCGCAGAAGGTGCTGGGCGCCGACACGACCTACCGCACCGGCCAAAACCGCTGCTGGCAAATCGACGGCACGCGCCTGGCGGGTGCTGCACTCAGCGGCCTACTCGGCGGTGGCGGCGGCCCGGCTCAACCCTATAGCAACGTAGTGTCTATTACCCCTGGAGGTAGCAAACCATGATGAACCCGATACCCGAGGAACATGTGCTGGTGCGGCTGGTGGCGCGCCAACTCGCTGACGCGATCCACGCCGACCGCGTGCATGGGGCTGGCACCCCGAGCCCGAGCTGCGAATTAGGACCCTTGGCCACGTCGATTGTCGCCGAGCTGGTGGGCGCAGCACTGGGCATGCACCCCATGCCGCTGCCCCCGGTGCCTCCGGTGGAGCCGGAGGACTACCTGCGGCGCATGCGCAAATTCCTGCGGTTACCCGGACAAGGCGACAACAGCTGAGCCGCGCGTTATCTTCTCTCACCTAAAGGAACCGAACACCATGATAATCCTTGACCTTCTCACCCCCGACGAAGTGGCCGAGCTATTAAAAGTCGGCCGGCGCGTCTTTATCCGCACCGTCTCCAAGCAACCGGATTTTCCCAAGCCGGTGCGCTTGGGCGGGCGCGTGCTGCGCTGGCATAGCGAGGAGATTGAGCAGTGGGCGCAAGGGCGTTACCGGCCGCGTCGGTAACGCCCGCCAACGCCCGTTAGTGCCCGCGCGCTTGACTTTTACGCCGGGGCGGTTTTCGATTTGCGTGGCTTTTTCGCGTCCGTGTTCGGTGGACATAGGAGGTCGGACACCGGCCGGCTTTCGGCCCACTCCTCGACCTCCCGCACGAGCCACGCGACGCGCCGCCCGGACAGCAGCCGGGGTTGGGGAAATTGGTTTAGCCGCACCAGATTCTGCACGGTGGATTCGGATAGCGATAGGGCGGTGGCCAAGGTCGGTAGATCGAGATAGAGCGGTTTCATTTTAATGTCCTGGCGCGCTTGTGAATCGGGCGGACAGCTCCTGCGGGGTCGGGTTATAGTAAATCTGCAGGCTGTCGAGGTCGCGGTGCCCGATCACGGCGGCCAGCTCCATGAGGTTGAACACGCGGGCTAAGCGTGTGCAGGCTTCGTGGCGCGTGTCGTGAAACCACAGCGTGCGTATGCTGGGCACCAATTTGGCGGCGCGCGCGCGCCCCTTGCGGTAGAGCGTGTCCACGGACGCGGCGCTCACGCCCAACAGGGGGTCGAGCGCAGCGGCATTAGCGGGGCGCGCCGCGCGCAGGGCGGCGATCAGCGTCATGGCGCGCGGCGAGAGCGGCACTGGGCGCGCGTCATCATTTTTGGTATTGTCCAGATAGGCGACATCGCCGATCACCTCGGCATCCAACAGGCCGCACATTTCGCCGGTGCGCATCCCACTCTCCACCGCCAACTCGAAGGCCAGGGCCACGCGCTGCTGTTTGGTCTTGATCGGCGCGCCCTCCCGATAGCCTAGCGCGGCCATCAAGGCGTCGTGCTCGTGGGGGGCGATGCGTCGCACGCGCGGCTTGCCGTTACGCGGGGTCTTCACCTCGGCAAAGGGCATTTCCTTGAGCCACTTCCATTCCGCGCGAGCGATCTTAAAGACGTTATGCAGCAGGTTCCACTCGCGCCGCACGCTGCTTTCTTTGACGCATTTGAGGCGCGCGTCGCGCCACTCGGCGATGTCGGTGGCGGTGACCTCGCTGATGATCTTGTCGCGGCAGGCGAGGTCGCGCCCGAACTTGAGCAAGCGCACCAGCTCCCAACGCGCGCCCTTCTTTTTGGGCGAGACTTTGATGGCGTAGTCTTTGAGGGCATCACTCACCGTCTTCTTGGGGAAGCCGCCGCGTTTGCCCGAGAGCAGTTCGCCCTCGCGGTGGGTGGCCCAGGCGAGGGCCTCGGCTTTGGTGGGGAAGGTTTTGGATTCGCGCACCCCGAGCTTGTCGATCTCGGCGGTCCAGCCGGTGCTTTGCTTGCGGTAGTGGGCCATCATCGCCTCCGTTTCATACGGGATTTATACGGGATGATAGGGTAAAACGGGGCGAAAAGCGACCTAGGCGGCCTGAAATGGCGCCTAGGGGATTCTCGCTGAGTGGGGCTAAGTCGTTGATTTACTGCGGGAAAGGACTGCTTTGACGGTTCCCGTCGGAAACGGGGGTCATATATCTGGTGCCCAGAAGAGGACTCGAACCTCCACACCTTGCGGCGCATGGACCTGAACCATGTGCGTCTACCAATTCCGCCATCTGGGCACTGCGTCTTGCTACTGCTCAACTGCTGAGAACGTAATTATAGCGAGCTGGATCGCGCTGTCAACAGTCGCATCGATTTCTCTTCTTCAACGCACCGCACTGGCATAGCTCACATTATCGAATCAAACACGATAACAACTCATCCCCATAGCCAAAATCACACGATCCCGGTCCATTTATATAGGTGGGTGTTAGAATCAGGCGAAACCTGCTAGCCGGGTGACTGGCGCGAGGCTGGTCGAATCTGGCCCGCATCGCATAGATACGAGAAAATCATCGATAAGCCCTTGAGCAAATACCCGTACCCGATTCCGAGCCGGGAAGAAATCCTTGGCGTGCTGCGCACCACTGAAACCCCCCTCTCAGGTAGTGACATAGCCGAAGCGTTATCGATCAAGCGTCAAGAGCGTGAAGGCTTCTTCAAGCGACTCGGGGCGATGGAGCGAGACGGGCAGGTCCGTGTCGACAAAAAAGGGTATTTCCAGCTCACGCATCCGTCCAATTTTGTCGCGGGCCGCGTGCAGGGGCATCGCGATGGATTCGGTTTCCTGATTCGTGACGACGGCCAGGATGACCTGTTTCTTGCCAGCGGCGAGATGCAAAAGGTCATGCATAACGACCGTGTGCTCGCGCGCACCATAGGCTACGACCGGCGCGGTCGTCCGGAAGGTCACATCGTCGAAGTTACCGATCGCGCCAATAAACAGGTGATCGGCCGTTTGCTCAACGAAAACGGCGTGCTGCTGGTCGCACCCGAAGACAAGCGCATCGGCCACGACATCCTGATTCCGCAAAACTCCAAGGGCAAGGCGCGGGTTGGCCAGGTGGTCAGCGTCGAGTTGACCGATTTCCCGAGCCGACATTCGCAGCCGCTGGGCAAGGTGGTCGAAGTGCTCGGCGAGATCGACGATCCGGGCATGGAAATCGAAATCGCCGTGCGCAAATATGGCGTGCCGCACGAGTTCAGCATGGCCGCGATTCAACAGGCCTCGCAGTTGCCTGATGAAGTTCGCGCGGCCGACCTGCGCGATCGCGTCGATTTGCGTGACGTGCCGCTGGTCACGATCGACGGCGAAGACGCGCGCGATTTCGACGACGCCGTTTACTGCGAGCCGATCAAGGTCGGGCGCGGCGACGGTTTCCGCTTGATCGTAGCCATCGCGGACGTGTCGCATTACGTCAAGCCGAACGATGCACTCGATATCGGCGCACTCGAACGCAGCACCTCGGTGTACTTTCCGCGCCGCGTGATTCCGATGCTGCCGGAAAAATTGTCGAATGGACTTTGCTCGCTTAACCCCGACGTGGACCGCTGCGTGCTGGTCGCCGACATGGTGATTTCCGGGCGTGGCGAGATCAAGGCTTATCAGTTTTACTCGGCGGTAATGCATTCCGTCGCGCGCCTGACCTACACCGAAGTGGCGGCGATGCTCGGCAATACGAAGGGCCCGGAAGCGGCGAAGCGTGCCACCTTGCTGCCGCATCTGCAAAACCTCTATGGGGTTTATAAGTCGCTGCTGCAATCGCGGCAGAAGCGCGGCGCAATCGATTTCGAAACGACCGAAACCTATATCGTCTGCAATGCACAGGGCAAGATCGAACAGATCGTGCCGCGTCAGCGCAATGACGCGCACAAGCTGATCGAGGAGTGCATGCTGGCCGCCAACGTGTGCGCGGCCGACCTTCTCAAGCGCAACAAGCATCCGGGCCTATATCGCGTGCATGCGGGCCCGACCGAGGAAAAGCTGGCGAACCTGCGCAGTTTCCTGCGCGGTATCGGGCTCACGCTAGGCGGCAACGAGAAGCCTCATGCGAGCGATTACGCGGCGCTGATGGCGCAGATTCGCACCCGCCCCGATGCCCCGATGCTGCAGACCATGATGCTGCGCTCAATGCAGCAGGCCGTGTACAGCCCCGATAACATCGGTCACTTCGGGCTGGCCTATGAAGCCTATGCTCACTTCACGAGCCCGATTCGCCGCTACCCCGACTTGCTCACGCACCGCGCGATACGCGCTGTGCTGGTGGGCCGCAAATACCAGCCCGAACTGAGCCAGAACGCCGAGCTCAACACGATGCTCTCGCCGAGTGCGCGGCGTGCGCAACGCAGCGACGATGAGCCGCGCGGCCGAGCACGCTCGAATACGGCGATCTGGGAAGAGCTCGGCATGCACTGTTCGGCCAACGAACGCCGTGCCGACGAAGCGTCGCGCGACGTCGAGGCTTGGTTGAAGTGCTACTTCATGCGCGACAAACTCGGCGAGGAATATGGCGGCCGAGTCAGCGGCGTAACGACCTTCGGCATTTTCGTGCAACTCGACGCGCTCTTTATCGAAGGCTTGGTGCATGTGACCGAGTTGGGTTCCGATTATTTCGTGTACGACGAAATCAAGAACGAGTTGCGCGGTGAACGCACGGGCATACGCTATCGTTTGTCGGATCGCGTGCGGGTTCAGGTCAGCCGGGTCGATCTCGATGCGCGCAAAATCGATTTCCGGCTGGTGCGCGACGCACCCGTGAAAACACTCGCACGCGGTGGTGAGAAGAACGCGGCGCCGGCGATTGAAGGCGCGTTGCCGCGTGAGGCGGGGTCTAACGAGGCACCGCGCCACGCGCGCAAGAAAGCGGCTGTGGCGCCGAGTAACGAAGTCAACGCGGCCCGAGAATCGCGTGCGACCGGGCAAAAGCGCTCGGGACGTACCGCGCCAAGCAATGGCGCGGCACCCGCGGCTAAAAAGCGCTCACGCAAGAAATTCTGAGCGGCTTGACGTTACACGCGTAAGGCGGACCCGGGCGAGATCCCGGGTTTCTGCCATTTGGCGCAGCGTATTGTGCTGTAACGCATGCTCCCACTTTATGGCGCGATGCCGCTACGGCGCGCGCCCCCCGTTTTTATCGTATTCCTGAAGGAAGTAGGTCATGGCACATCTCAAAGTTCTTTACGGTTTTCATGCCGTCACCGCGCGTTTGCGCCACGATGCCAGTGGCATCGAAGAGATTCTGTACGATCCGACGCGGCGCGACCGCCGCATGGTCGATTTCCTGGAAACGGCCAAGGCGGCCGGCGTGCGGCTCATGGCAGCCGACGCGGCGCGACTGCAGGGGCTCACCGGCAACGACCGGCACCAGGGCGTGGTAGCGCGCGCGGCCGACGTAGCGTTGGCGATGAACCTGGCTGAATTGCTCGACTCGCTGAGTGGGCCGGCGTTGCTGCTGGTGCTCGATGGCGTGACCGATCCGCATAACCTCGGCGCATGCCTGCGTGTAGCCGATGCCGCCGGGGCGCACGCGGTAATCGCGCCGCGCGATCGTGCCGTAGGGCTCAATGCTACCGCGGCGAAGGTCGCCAGCGGAGCCGCTGAAACCATGCCCTATATCACGGTGACCAATCTGGCTCGCGCCTTGCGCGAGATCCAGGAAGCTGGAGTCTGGGTGATAGGCACCGATGACCAGGCGCCAACCAGCCTTTTCCAAACCAAACTCGACGGGCCGATCGCTATCGTGATGGGGGCAGAGGGGGAAGGAATGCGTCGTTTGACGCGCGATACTTGCGATAACCTGATGCACATCCCCATGCAGGGCAGCGTCGAAAGCCTGAACGTGTCGGTGGCCAGCGGGGTATGCCTGTTTGAAGCCGTGCGGCAGCGCTTGGGGCCAGTCAAGGGTTAATAATCAATCACTTACGGTCACGTCCCCTGCAACTCTTGCTCGGCGCTTTTCGCCGCCGATGAGGTCACGGGGGCATCGAGCAGATCCAGCAACGCCTCCAACCGCTGACGGTCCGGCATGGTTAAATCGGCGCGCTGTAGCAGCGAGTCGATGCTTTCAACCCAATAGTCTCGACGCATCAGCCATGGATGGCAAATGAGAACGGTGCGAACCCTCTCTAGCTCTGCGATCTCGGCTCTTATCTGGTTCATGGCGACGTTTACCGTTAGCGAACTGACTAATTGGACTTTCGGCCGTCGAGCGAGAAACTTTAGCGCGGTTAGGGATAACGATAGGCCAACGTGCCAGCTTGGCCGCGACGCGTTGGCGTTACTTCCTCGCGGCGCTGGGCTAAAATGTCGGGCAATAGGGTCTTTGCGGCATTGCGGTGCGTCGGATGCTATGCCCGATCCATTTACGACACCCAGGTTGGACTCATGACTCAAGACGAACTCAAACAACTGGTCGGCCGCGCCGCAGCCGACCTCGTGCACGCCCATGTACCGGCCGGCAGCATTATAGGCGTGGGCACCGGCTCCACCGCGAACTGCTTCATCGACGCACTGGCGCTCGAAAAATCCCATTATCGCGGCGCTGTATCGAGCTCCGAAGCCACCACGATGCGCCTGCATCGACACGGCATTGCGGTTTTCGATCTGAACGACGTCGACGAACTCAGCATCTACGTGGACGGCGCCGATGAAATCAACCATGCCGGGCACATGATCAAGGGCGGCGGCGGGGCGCTCACGCGCGAGAAAATCGTCGCGTCGGTGGCCAGGCAATTTGTCTGCATCGCCGATGCATCCAAGCAAGTCGAGGTGATGGGACGGTTCCCGTTGCCGGTCGAAGTGGTGCCGATGGCGCGCGCGGCCATCAGCCGTCGCCTGAAGGCGCTAGGCGGCGAGCCGGTGCTACGTGTGCATGCCGATGGCGCCGTGTACATTACCGATAACGGTAACGAGATCCTGGACGTCAAGGGTTTGCAAATCACCGATCCAGTGGCGCTCGAAGTGCAGATCAATGGCTGGCCCGGTGTCGTGACCGTCGGACTGTTCGCCCAGCGCGGCGCCGATCTATGCCTGCTCGGCACCGAGCATGGCGTAGCGCGTATCGATTATCCGCGCGCCTGAGGTTGGTGCGTGAAACCGCACTGAAGCGAGCCAACGAAGCGCGCATCGATGCACGAACCGAAGCGCGAGCCGATGCAAGAGTGGAAGGCACCAGCGCACCAAGCAAAACGCCGGCATCTAGCCGGCGTTTTTTCGTGCAACAAGCGCTTCCGTTAAAGCCGGGGCCGACCTAAGCCTGGCGCCGGTCGCAATCAGTTAGGCGACGGCGGCACATAACCCTGTGCGGTATCGGCGCCTTCGCCGAAGAAGAACTTTTCAGTCTGCTTGATCAAGTACTGGCGAGCGCGCGGATCGGCCATATTCAAGCGGTTTTCATTGATCAGCATCGTCTGCTGTTTGAGCCATTCCTGCCAGGCTTCCTTCGAGACACTTTCATAAATGCGCTGACCGAGCGCACCTGGAACCGGCGGGAAATCCAGGCCCTCTGCGTCTTTATCCAACTTTGCGCAATGAACGATACGCGCCATTTTTGACCTCTCTTTGTTTAATTGAATAATCAAGCGGCACAGGCCGAACCCGACTTGCAGGTCCGATCGGGCCAGTGGAATTTACAGGGCTTTCATCAGCACCAGCGATTTGCGTTGCCAGTTATAAAGGCGGCGACGGTCTTCGGGCAAATCGTCCACGGTAGCTTTGACAAAGCCGCGCTTAAGGAACCAGTGCTCGGTGCGAGTAGTCAGCACGAAAATGCGCGTCAGGCCGCGCGCGCGGGCGCGTTGCTCGATGCGCTTGAGCAGCCGCTCGCCGTCGCCGGCGCCCTGCGCATCGGGCGACACCGTCAGGCAAGCCATTTCGCCCAGCTTTTCCTGCGGGTAAGGATAAAGTGCGGCACAGCCGAACAACACGCCATCGTGCTCGATCACGGAGAAATGATCGATATCGCGTTCGATTTGATGGCGATCGCGCCGCACCAGCGTGCCGTCCATTTCCAGCGGCTCGATCAACATCAGGATACCCCCGACATCGTCGGGCGTCGCTTCACGCAAGCTCTCCAGGTTTTCATACGAGATCATCGTACCGACCCCGTCATGCGAAAACAGCTCGAGCAAAATGCTGCCGTCCAGCGAGAATGGGATGATGTGCGCGCGCGGCACGCCGCCGCGTGCGGCACGGATCGCATGTTTGAGATAAAAGCCGGCATCGTCCTCGAGCGAACTCGAATCGTGAATGCGCTGGGCTTCGTCGAGCGACAGTTCGTGCAGCAGCTCGCCACTGGGGTCCACGATGCCCGGCGTCTCGGTAATGAAAATCAGTTTGTCGGCGCGCAACGCAATCGCGGCTGACGAAGCGACATCTTCCATGGACAAATTGAATGCTTCCCCAGTCGGTGAAAATCCGAGCGGCGACAGCAGCACGATCTTGCGGCTGGACAGCGAGTGACGAATCGATTCGGCATCTATCTTGCGCACCACGCCGGTGTGCTGGAAATCGATGCCGTCGAGTATGCCGACCGGGCGAGCGGTGACGAAGTTGCCCGAGACCATGCTCATGCGCGCATGCGCCATGGGCGTATTCGGCAAACCCTGGCTAATCGCCGCTTCGATATCGAGACGCACTTCGCCGGCGGCTTCCTTGGACGATTCGAGCGCGCTGGCATCGGTAATGCGCATGCCGTGCGAGAACTCGGATTCAACCTGGCGCAGCCGCATTTGCTCTTCGACCTGCGGTCGCGATCCGTGCACGAGGACAATTTGCATCCCCATGGCATGCAAGAGCGCGATATCCTGCACCAATAGATTCAGCATGCCGTCCTGCACCAGTTCGCCGCCAAACGCGACGACAAAGGTTTTATTGCGGAAGGCGTGGATATACGGCGCTACCGAGCGCAACCACTCGACGAACTGAGCCTGCTGAAATGACTCAGTGTCGGGAACAAGGTCAATTTGTGAATTCATGGCCGGATTATAATGCGCCCCCATGCCGAATGTAGCCAAACCCACTATTCCTGATAATTTGCCTGACGCGATACAGCAACGCGAAGACGGCGCGCCAGGCGCGCCGCAACCATCCGACGACTTGCCCGAGGCCGCTCACGCGCCTTCGGGCGGCCGTGTCGAGCGTTCTGCAGCCGGTGTTTCGTCACCGCCTTCCGGCCGCCGCGAGCATCCCGCAGCGGGTGCCACGCCCCCTGCAGCTCGCACCGAAGGCGCCGCGGCAGCGCAGGTTGCCGTGGAGGCATCCCGCAGACCGCCGCGAGGACAGGGTGCACGCAGGCCCGAGCAGAGTGCGCCCAAGCCCGGGCAAGGTGCAGGCAGGCCCGAGCGAGCCGCACGCGAGCGATCCGAAGGCGGTCGGCGCGGGCCGCCTGTTGCGCCCAATCCGGTGCCCACCATCACTTTTCCCGAAGCGCTGCCGGTTTCCGCGCGCCGCGAGGAGATCGCGCGCGCGATAGCGGGCCATCAAGTGGTCATCGTCAGCGGAGAGACCGGTTCGGGCAAGACCACCCAGTTGCCGAAGATCTGCCTGAGCCTGGGGCGCGGCATAGGCGCTGGCGGCAAGGGTCTGATCGGCCATACGCAGCCGCGACGAATTGCCGCAAGTGCGACTGCGCGGCGCATCGCCGAGGAGCTCGGTACGCCATTCGGCGAAGTGGTCGGCTACAAGGTCCGTTTTAACGATAATCTGGCCGCCGGCGCGTCGGTCAAACTCATGACGGACGGTATTCTGCTGGCCGAGACCACCTCGGATCCGTTGCTGCGCGCGTATGACACGCTGATTATCGACGAGGCGCATGAGCGCAGCCTGAATATCGATTTCTTGCTCGGCTATCTGAAGGAAATTCTGCCGCGTCGGCCCGATTTAAAGCTGATTATCACTTCGGCGACCATCGATGCCGATCGTTTCGCTCGCCATTTCGGCAGCGCCGATAAGCCGGCGCCCGTCATCGAGGTGAGCGGCCGGCTGTTCCCGGTCGAGCAGCGCTATCGGCCGGTCAATCAGCCGCCGCTGAAAGCGGCCGATGGTACGAAAGCCAAGCCGGATGGCACGCGCACCGCGCGCGAAGGCGACGGCGCGCCGCGCAGTTCGCGAGATGGCGATCGCGATTTGATCAACGCGATCACCGATGCGGTCGACGAACTCAGTCGCGAAGGCCCGGGCGACGTGCTGGTGTTTCTCCCTGGCGAACGCGAGATCCGCGAGGCTGCGGAAGCGCTGCGCAAGCACCATCCGCCCCACACCGAAATTCTGCCGCTATTCGCGCGCCTTTCGGCCACGGAGCAGGAGCGTGTGTTCAAGACGTCGAATACGCGCCGCATCGTCCTGGCCACCAATGTCGCCGAGACGTCGCTGACTGTGCCCGGGATCCGTTATGTGGTCGATAGCGGGCTGGCGCGCGTGAAACGCTACTCGTATCGCAACAAGGTCGAGCAACTGCAGATCGAACCGATTTCGCAGGCCGCGGCCAACCAGCGCGCGGGGCGATGCGGTCGGGTTGCCGACGGTATTTGCATACGCCTCTACGAAGAAAGCGACTTCCAGAGCCGGGTGCGGTTCACCGATCCTGAAATCCTGCGCTCCTCGCTCGCGGCGGTGATTCTGCGCATGAAATCGCTGCGCTTGACCGAGATCGAGACGTTTCCTTTTATCGAGCCGCCACCGGGCCGCGCGATCGCCGACGGCTATCAATTGCTCAACGAACTGGGCGCCGTCGACGATAACAACCAGCTCACGCCTACGGGCCGCGAGTTGGCACGCTTGCCGCTGGACCCGCGCATCGGCCGCATGATACTGGCCGCACGCGAGCAGGGTGCGCTCAAGGAAATGCTGATTATTGCGAGCGCGTTGTCCGTACAGGACCCGCGCGATCGTCCTGCCGAAGCGCAGCAGGCGGCCGATCAGGCGCACAAGCAATTCGCCGACGAGCGCTCGGAATTCCTCGCGTGGCTGAAAATCTGGGCCTGGTTCGAGGAGGCACTGACACACAAGAAATCGAATCGCTTGCTGGCGGAACAGTGCCGCGCGCATTTCCTCTCGCCGACCCGCTTGCGCGAATGGCGCGACGTGCATAGCCAACTGCTGACCGTGGTGCGCGAACTGGGCTGGCGCCTGGGCGAAAGCGAGGCGACCTTCGAGCAGATCCACATGTCGCTGCTGGCAGGCCTGCTCGGCAATATTGGCCTGAAGGCCGAGGACGATCCGCACTACCTGGGCGCACGCAGCATCAAGTTTTATATCTGGCCCGGCTCGACGCTGGTGAAAAAAGCCGGCAAATGGGTGATGGCTGCCGAGCTGGTCGAGACGAGCCGGTTGTTTGCCCGGTGTTTGGCGCGCATCGAGCCGCAATGGCTGGAACGCGTCGGCGCGCATCTGCTGCGCAAGTCCTTGTCCGAGCCGCATTGGGAGAAAAAAACATCGCAGGTGGTGGCGTTCGAACGGGCAGTTCTGCATGGCCTGCCGGTGTATCAACGTCGACGGGTGAGTTTCGGGCAACAGGATCCGGCGCGGGCGCGTGAGATTTTCATACGCAGCGCGCTGGTGGAAGGCGAGTTCGAGACGCGTTTGCCGTTTTTCGCGCACAACCGCAAGCTGGTGGCCGATATCGAGCAGCTCGAACATAAATCCCGGCGGCAGGACGTGTTGGTCGACGACGAACTGATATTCGCCTTTTATGATCATGCCGTGCCGGCAGGCATACACACGGGTGTCGACTTTCATAAATGGTACGAGTCGGCGTCGCGGCTTGCGGAAAACCAGCAGGAAAAGCCAGCCGCCGCAAGCTCCGAGAACGGGCGGCCGGCGTCGCGGCAGTCGGGGACGCGCTTGCTGTTCCTGAACCGCGACGACCTGATGCGCCACGAAGCGGCCGGGATTACCACGGACCTGTTCCCGAAGAAAGTGACGCTCGCCGGCGTCGAAATGGCTTTGGCATACCACTTCGAACCCGGTTCGCCGCGTGACGGGGTCACGCTTGCAGTACCCTTGTTTTCACTCAATCAGATCGATGCACGGCGCAGCGAGTGGCTGGTGCCGGGCATGCTGAAAGAAAAAGTGCAATTGCTGCTCAAGACTTTGCCGCAAAAACTGCGTCGTCATTGCGTGCCTTTGCCCGACTACGCGGCCGGTTTTACCGAGCGGAGTTCGGCCGCGCAAGCGAGCGGGCCCGCCGTGCGGGGCGGTTTGATCGAAGCGCTGATCGCCGATATTCGCAACGAAACCCAGCTTGCGGTGAAGAGTTCGGATTTCAAGCTCGAAGCCTTGCCTGTGCACCTGTTCATGAATTTCAAAGTGGTGGACGAGCATGGGCGGCAACTGGCGATGGGGCGTAATCTCTCCCAACTGCGCAGCGAACTCGGTGGCCAGGCACAGCAGGTATTTCAGAAATTGGCCGCAGGCGCGGTGGGACGCGAAAACGACGCGGCATCAGCCGCCGCGTCAGCGCTATCGGGGGCAACGGGATCGGCGGCGGGACCAACAGCGGGGCAAACCGGACCGGCGGCTACGACCTCGAACGGGCGTCAAGGCAAGCTCGCGGGTGTCGCGGGACATAACCCTGCCGTGCCGGGAAGCGCGCGCTCCGGCAGCGCTGACGGCGCCGGCGCCTCGTCGACCGCGCTGTATCAGCAACTCACCAACTGGAGTTTCGGCAAGCTGCCGGAATTGCTGGAAATCCGGCGCGGCGACCAAACGCTGTTCGGCTATCCGGCCCTCGTTGACCGCAATACCCATTGCGACGTCGAAGTATTCGATTCGCCCGAGGAAGCCGCACGCATCCATCGGGCAGGTCTGCGGCGTTTGTTTGCCCTGCAGTTACGCGAGCCTATCCGTTTTCTGGAGAAGAATATTCCCGGCCTGCAGCAGATGGTGCTGCATTTCATGGCGCTTGGGACGCAGGAGGAGCTGCGCGACCAGATCGTGGCGACCACGCTGGACCGCGCTTGCCTGCAAGACCCATTGCCGGTCGACGAAGCGAGTTTTCTACTGCGGCGCGACGAAGGGCGCGCTCGCCTAAGCCTGCTGGCGCAGGAAATTGCGCGTCTGGCGACAACCATCCTGAGCGAGTACGCGAGCCTGGGCAAGAAGATCGCGCAAGCCAAGACGTTTTCGACGGCCTACGCCGATATGCAGCAGCAACTCGCGCAGCTGATGGCGCGACGCTTTTTGATCGAGACCCCATACACGCAACTGACGCACTTTCCGCGCTATCTGAAGGCAGTTGGTTTGCGGATCGACAAGCTCAAGGCCGATCCGGCGCGCGACCAACGCGCATTGGCCGAGCTGCAACCGCTCGCGCAAAGCTACCAGCGCTTGGCTGCGCAGCGCCGCGACATATCCGACCCTCGCATGAGCGAATTTCGCTGGCTGTTGGAAGAGTTGCGGGTATCGCTGTTTGCGCAGGAACTACGCACGCCGATGCCAGTCTCCGTGAAGCGCCTGCAAAAAATATGGGATGCGCTGCAGCGTTGAAATAGCGGGGAATGTGCTGAAAAACACTTGGTGTGTGGGTGCACCGTCGAGCATCTCATGCGTTAAACCCCTTACAATGAACCACCATCTTGAAATGAAAACCTATGCGTAAAACTGTAACGACGGGACGGGCTGCTTTGAGCGCCTTCAAAGGCGCTTGCCGCCTGATCGCGGGACGCGCGCTGAGCCGTCCGGTAGCAGGCACGCTGCGTATGCTGATGGCAGCCGCGCTTGGCGCGGGCGCGATGGGCGCGATGAGCGTGGCCTACGCGGGCAACGTGGTGGTGCTCAATTCGGGGGAAGCGACGATCAGCCTGATCGACGAAGCAACGCAGCAAGTCACGGACACATTTCCGGTCGGCAAGGAGCCGCATCACTTGATGGCGACGCCGGACAAATCGTCGCTGATCGTCGCGAACTCGGTCTCGAACAATCTCGTCTATCTGGACCCTAAAACGGGAAAGGTGCAGCGTTGGGTCGAAGGCATAGAAGATCCGTATCAAATCGGTTTTTCGCCAGATAAAAAATGGTTTGTGACGGCAGGCTTGCGGCTCGATCGCGTCGATATCTATCACGCGGACGGTGACAACCTGGTGCTGGCCAAACGCTTGCCGCTTGCCGTGATGCCTAGCCACCTGGCGTTTTCCAACGATGGCAAGACAGTCTTCGTGACCTTGCAGATTTCCGGCGAGTTGGCCGCGATCGATCTACCCAGCCAGACCGTGCTGTGGAAAATGAAGGTTGGCCCGGTGCCTGCGGGCCTGTGGATGACGCCGAATGAAAAATACCTGTTGGTCGGCATCACAGGCGCCGACTATGTGGCCGTGGTCGACTGGCGCAATCGCACGGTAGTCAAGAAGATCGTTACTGGCAAGGGCGCGCACAACTTCCGTTCGCTGGACGACGGCACGCACGTGGTGGTGTCGAATCGGGTGGCCAGCACGATCAGCATCATCGACGAGAACACGCTGACCAACGTGGGCGATATCACCGGTTTGCTGCCGGGACCTGACGACATGGAACTGAGCGCCGATCGGCGCTTTTTGTGGGTGACGTTCCGTTTTGCCAAACACGTCGGGGTCATCGACATGAGCACGCATCAACTGATCAAGACGATTGCGGTGGGCCGCTCGCCGCACGGCATTTATTTTTTTGACCGGGCGCCGGTGACCGCACCTAATGGTGCTTGATGTACCGAACTCAGTGACCGACCAAGGTACCTGACCAAGCTAGCTGACGGAGCGTGATAACAGCCATGTTGCAAATGCTGTATGCCCACCTGGATAGTGCGATTTCCGCGGCTCAGACCGCGATCTACATCGATCTGGTCCAGCCATTTTTCTATCGTTTCGGCTTCATGGGCTACGACGAGGACACCTACGACGCCTTGTACTGGGTGCTCGTGGGCGTGCTCGAAATAGCGGTTACGTACGCGTTGCTGCGACCGCTCGAAATGCTGCGCCCGGTTGAAAACTGGACGAACCGGCGTGCCGTGCGTGTCGATGTCCTCTACACCTGGGTGATCAAGCTCGGGGTGCTGAATTTCTTCTTCTTCGTGGTCTTGCAGCCATATTTCGATAGCGTACAGGGATGGCTGCGGCTCAAGGGCGTGGCCAATATCGATCTCGACAATCTGATTCCGGGTGTCACGTCGCAACCGCTCGTGGCGTTTATCGTGTATCTGGTGGTGCTCGATTTCGCCGGCTATTGGTATCACCGCTGGCAGCACCGCTTCGGCGTCTGGTGGGAGTTGCATGCGGTTCACCATAGTCAGCAGCAAATGTCGCTGTGGAGCGACGACAGGAATCATTTACTCGACGACGTGATCCAGGCCTCGTTTTTCGCAGTGCTGGCGCTGCTGATCGGGGTGCCGCCGGCGCAGTATGTGGTGCTGGTGGCGGTGACGAATCTGGCGCAGAGCATCCAGCACGTCAATGCGCGTTTGTATTACGGCTGGCTGGGCGAACGATTGGTGGTCAGCCCGATTTTCCATCGCCGCCATCATGCCGTGGGTTATGGGCACGAGGGAACCGTCTATGGCTGCAACTTCGGCGTGCTTTTCCCGTGGTGGGACATGCTGTTTCGCACGGCGTCGTGGAACCGCGCGATCGAACCGACGGGGATACGCGATCAATTGCCCACGCCCTTGGGCGGCGGGCGAAATTACGGTAACGGCTTCTGGTCGCAGCAGTGGCTTGGGCTCGCGCGTGCGGCTGCCCGCTGCACGCGGCCCAAACCGCCGGGGCCGGACCAGCACGGCACGCCCGGGCCGGGTATGTCCCCAGGGCAGTCTGCCCGTCACTCCTGAAGGCCATGGATACCCCACTGCAGTTGCTGATAAGCTCTTTCATGCGCGCCACAGGGAGCTTGCTGCATCCGCGCATGTTGTCGCTCACGGTACTGCCGTTTCTGGCGGCGGGGGCATTATGGGGCGCGGTGCTGTGGTATAGCTGGTCCGAATTGGTCGCGCTGGTGCATGCGGGCCTGACGCAATTGGACGTTGCGGCGCCAGCGTTGCAGGTACTGACCGTGCTGGGCTGGTATGGCTTGCATATGGTAGTGGCGCCGTTTGTCGCGATCGTTCTGCTGGTGCCATTGATTGCGGTCACCGTGTTGATGCTGATCGCGGGCTGGTCGATGCCGGTGGTGGTGCGTCATTTGGCCAAGCGTCGGTACGCGCATCTGGAGCGCCGGCACGGTGGCAGTTGGTTTGGCGGGGTCGGGCAGGCATTGCTGGCAAGCGCGGTATTCTTGATACTGGCGCTGCTGAGCCTGCCTTTGTGGCTGGTGCCGCCGCTTTTCGCGGTGATTCCGCCGGTGCTGTGGGGTTGGCTGACGTATCGCGTGATGAGTTACGATGCGCTGGCGGCCCACGCGAGCGCGACGGAACGGCAAGCGTTGCAGCGACGCTATCGCTGGCCGCTGCTCGCGATTGGCGTGGCCACCGGCGTACTGGGGGCGCTGCCTGCCTTGATTTGGGTCTCGTCGGCGCTGCTGATCTTGCTCTTTCCGCTGGTGGCGCTGGCCGCGATCTGGTTATACGTGGTGATTTTTATTTTTTCAGCTTTGTGGTTCGGGTATTTCTGTCTAGACGCGCTGGATCGGTTGCGACGCGAGGAAGAGACTGCGCGCGGCAATGACCGCAACAACGATCGCGATAATAATCGCGAAACCCCGCGCGACGGCGTGCCGACAATCCCTGCCTGAAGGTACAGTACAGTTAATCCTCACCGGAGTAGTACATGGGCTTTGGCTTGATCGTGATTGGCGATGAGATTTTGTCCGGACGACGGATCGACAAACACCTGCCGAAAATCATTGAAATCCTTGCTGCCCGCGGCTTGTCGCTGGGCTGGGCCGAATACATCGGCGACGATCCCGCGCGTATCACCGCTACGTTCAGGCGTACGCTCGCCAGCGAGGACATCGTGTTTTCGACCGGTGGTATCGGCGCTACGCCGGACGATCACACGCGGTTATGCGCCGCACAAGCGCTCGGCGTGCCGCTGGAATTGCACCCGGAGGCGCGTGAATTGATCCTGCAGCGCATCCTCGACATGAACCCGGGTGCGCCGGCCGTGCTCAGCCTGCCGGAGAACCAGCACCGCTTGAAGATGGGCGAGTTTCCGGTCGGCAGTTCGATTATCCCGAACAGCTACAACAAGATTCCCGGCTTCTCGGTGGGGCATCACCATTTTGTGCCAGGCTTCCCGGTGATGGCTTGGCCGATGTTGGAATGGGTGCTCGACAATAACTATGTTCACCTGCATCACAGCAATCCGCATGAAGAGCGCTCGTTCCTGGTGTTCGAAATGCCCGAATCGACGGTTACGCCGTTGATGGAGCATATCGAAACGCAATTCCCCGGGGTGCGTGTTTTCAGCCTGCCGAGCGTGGGCGATGCGGAGCGCGGCGGCGTCTATGCGCGGCGGCATATCGAACTGGGCGTGAAGGGCGATCCGGCATCCGTGGATCGCGCCTATCCGAAGCTACGCGATGGCGTGCTGGCGCTGGGCGGTGAAATTATCGAGGCGCAGCCGCCGCTCGCTTGAGTGGCCTGCATGAGTGGCCTGCATGAGTGGGCTGCATGAGCGCGAGCGGGGCTTCACGAACGCGTTGCCTGCGCTGGGGGGATGAACACCGCAGCCGCGGTTCCCAGCTCGCCTGTGGCGATCGGTCAGGCGCCTATCCACGGCAAACCGAGAAAGCACCATCCGCCGACGGTTTTCCTGTGACCGTTCGCGTCGCGGTCACCTTCAAATCCTTCGAGCAGATCGAACGCCCGACTGAAGCCCGCCCGCGCAACGGCAATCGCCGCGGCCTTGGAGCGCACCGCGCTACGACACAGGAACAGCACAGGGGTGTCGGCCTGCACGAGTGCCTGCAATTGCTCGATGAACTCCGCGTTCGGCACGCTGCCCGGATAGCGGGTCCATTCGAGATGGATGTATTGCGCCTCGGCGATGCGGGGACGCCCGACCCAGTCGAGTTCGGCGCGAGTACGTACGTCGACGAGTCGCGCGCCTGGGTCAAGCTCGAGCACCAGGAATGCGTCGGCCGGAGGCAGGGCGCCTGCGTAGGACAGTTGTTTTTCGGCGCCGTACTGTTCGGCCTGAAGATAAAGTTCTGCGAGGCGGCTCATAGGGATGTGCGCTTTAAAGTAGATGTTGTATTCTAGCTTGCCCCGCTTGGGTAGAGGGTAAACGACGGGCAAACGACGCCCGTTGGATGTTCGTGCACCATAAGGATGCGAGTAACCTTTCTGTAGCATGTTTGCACAATAATGGTGCACTATGCTGTGAGTGGTGCGCTCCTGCGGTGCGTTCGATCGGTGTGCGCACCTCGGTCGGACACGTATGCAATCTGCCCGCGCAAGCTCGCATTATTTTTGCGCGGCAGTGGCTCGTTTTTGGCATGAAAAATGCTTATTTAGTGAAATTGATTTTCTGGCGCCGGAGCAACAAGGCCGGCGGCTTTGATAAAAGCGGCGGCATCTGCTGCCAATGTTCGTAGCTTTCAGGGGAGAGAAGGAATGAGTAAATCCGTGGCCGACGTCATGCAGCTCGTCAAAGACGAGGACGTCAAATTCGTTGATTTCCGGTTTACCGACACGCGTGGCAAAGAGCAACACGTTTCCGTTCCGGTTTCGGCATTCGACGAAGACAAGTTCGAAAGCGGTCACGCGTTTGATGGCTCGTCGATCGCTGGCTGGAAAGGCATCGAGGCATCGGACATGCTGTTGATCCCGGATCCGAATACCGCTTATGTCGACCCGTTCTACGAAGAGTCGACCGTGGTTCTGACGTGTGACGTGATCGAGCCTTCGGATGGCAAAGGCTATGAACGCGATCCGCGCTCGCTGGCCAAACGCGCAGAAGCGTATCTGAAGAGCACCGGCCTGGGCGACACCGCCTACTTCGGTCCGGAACCCGAATTCTTTATTTTCGACTCCGTGCGTTGGGGCGTCGACATGTCGGGCAGCTTCGTGAAGATCGACTCGGAAGAAGCTCCGTGGTCGTCGAGCAAGGAATTCGAACACGGCAACACCGGCCATCGTCCGGGCACCAAGGGCGGCTATTTCCCGGTTTCGCCGGTCGACTCGTTCCAGGACATCCGTTCGGAAATGTGTCTGCTGCTCGAACAACTGGGCGTACCGGTTGAAGTGCACCACCACGAAGTGGCAGGTCAAGGCCAGAACGAACTGGGCACCAAGTTCTCGACGCTGGTACAGCGCGCCGACTGGACCCAGATCCTGAAGTACGTGGTGCAGAACGTGGCGCACACCTACGGCAAGACGGCGACGTTCATGCCGAAGCCGGTCGTGGGCGACAACGGTTCGGGCATGCACATTCACCAGTCGGTGTGGAAAGATGGCGTGAACCTGTTCGCAGGTAACGGCTATGCCGGTCTGTCAGAATTCGCGTTGTATTACATCGGCGGCATCATCAAGCACGCGCGTGCCTTGAACGCGATTACCAATCCGACCACCAATTCGTACAAGCGTCTGGTGCCGGGCTTCGAAGCACCGGTCAAGCTGGCCTACTCGGCACGCAACCGTTCGGCATCGATTCGCATTCCGCACGTACCGAACCCGAAAGGCCGCCGCATCGAAGCGCGTTTCCCGGATCCGATGGCCAACCCGTACCTGGCGTTCTCGGCAATGCTGATGGCCGGCCTGGACGGCGTGCAGAACAAGATCCACCCGGGCGAAGCCGCGGACAAGAATCTGTACGATTTGCCGCCTGAAGAAGATGCAAAGATCCCGACCGTGTGTTCGAGCCTCGATCAGGCGCTCGAGTACCTGGACAAGGATCGCGAGTTCCTGACGCGCGGTGGTGTGTATACCGACGGCATGATCGATGCTTATATCGAACTGAAGATGGCTGAAGTCACGCGTTTCCGCATGACCACGCATCCGGTCGAATTCGACATGTACTACTCGCTGTAAGTCGGGCAACGCTGCGCGGCGCTGTAGTCCATGGCGCACGGCGCAGCGTGCTTGAGGAGCAGCAGTAGTCGGTAGTTCGCAGTATCGAAAGGGACGGCGCTGCCGTCCCTTTTTGTTGGAATCTGGGCAGGCTCGACTAAGGGGGGCCTCGAATGGCGCCGAAAAAACTCAATAAGCAAATCGATGACGATGCGAATCACTTGCAATCGATCGAGCAGCTCTCGGCGTCCGGTTTGTTCCCCGGGCTCGAAGTGTTGCCAACGGTGGTGCTTGTGCTCGACAAGCGTACGTTGCGCGTGGCGTTTGCCAACGCTGCGGCAGAAAGTATGCTGGAGCTCTCGCGCAAGCAACTCCAGTTACTGCGGTGGGCAGATCTTTTCACCAATGCCGATGAGCTGGTCGCGACCATCGACGCGATCGCGGACAATCGCTTTCAGGCCACTCATCTCGATGCGGCGCTCGAACGCCCTGGGCGCGAGCCTTTGCACGTACATGTGGTCGTGGGCTTTTTCGAGGTGCAGCCCGATTACGTGCTCATCGAGCTATTTGAAAATCAGCAGAAGCTGCGCACGGACCGCGAGGAACGCATCCTCGATTTGAGCTCGGTCAACAAACAATTGATCCGCAATCTCGCGCACGAGATCAAGAACCCATTGGGCGGCATACGGGGTGCCGCGCAATTGCTCGAGTTCGAGCTCGACCAACCCGAATTGCGCGAATACACCCAAGTCATCATCAAGGAATCGGATCGCCTGCAGACGCTGGTGGACCGCTTGCTCGAACCGCACCGTCATCCGCATATCGTCGGCGACGTGAACATCCATGAGGTGTGCGAGCGCGTGCGAGCGGTGATCCTGGCCGAATTCCCGCGCGGGCTAGAGGTCGAGCGCAACTACGATGTCAGCGTGCCCGATTTGCGCGGCGACAAGGAGCAGTTGATTCAGGCGCTTCTGAATATCGTGCGCAATGCCGCTGAAGCGTTGCGCGAACGTATCGCACAAGGCGATGCCCGTATCGAAATACGCACGCGCGTGGCGCGTAAAGTGACAATCTCGAAGAAGTTATGCAAGCTGGCATTGGACTTGCGTGTGATTGATAACGGCCCCGGAATTGCGGAGTTGATCCGCGACCGGATCTTCTATCCGCTGGTCTCGGGACGCGAAGACGGCAGCGGCTTAGGTTTGACGCTGGCTCAGACTTTTGTCCAACAGCACGGGGGACTAATCGAATGTGACAGCCGGCCTGGCCACACCGAGTTTCAGATATTGCTGCCGCTCAATGGATGAGCAACCGGGTGCACGTGAATATTTCGTCGGCGCCCGGCTGACCGAGAACTCACCTGACATTTTATGAAGCCTATCTGGATAGTAGACGACGATCAATCCATCCGCTGGGTGCTTGAAAAAGCCCTGGCCCGCGAGAATTTTGCGACGCGTAGTTTTCCCAATGTCCGCGACGCGATGGCGGCATTGGAGTTCGACAGCCCGCAAGTGCTGGTATCCGATATCCGAATGCCAGGCGGCTCAGGACTCGATCTGCTCCAGCATATGCGCGAGCAGTTCCCCGGGCTGCCCGTGATCATCATGACCGCGTTCTCGGATCTCGATAGCGCGGTTGCGGCATTCCAGGGCGGGGCGTTCGAATATCTGGCCAAGCCGTTCGATATCGACAAGGCGGTCGAGTTGATTCGGCGCGCGGTCGAGGAAAGTCTGCGCGGCGAGCATGCGTACGAAGAACGCGTCAACGAAACACCGGAGATGCTCGGTCAGGCATCGGCCATGCAGGATATGTTTCGCGCCATCGGACGTCTCTCGAACTCCAGCGCGACCGTAATGATTACCGGGGAATCGGGCACCGGCAAGGAGCTCGTGGCGCGCGCCTTGCACCGGCATAGCCCACGCGCGAGCGGCCCGTTCATCGCGCTCAATACCGCAGCCATCCCGAAGGACCTGCTCGAGTCGGAGCTGTTCGGTCATGAACGCGGTGCGTTCACCGGCGCGCAGGCGATGCGTCAAGGACGCTTCGAACAGGCGGAAAACGGCACGCTGTTCCTCGACGAGATCGGCGACATGCCATTCGATCTGCAGACTCGGCTGTTGCGGGTGCTGTCGGACGGACAGTTCTATCGCGTGGGCGGTCACAACCCGTTGCGCGTGAATGTCCGGGTCATCGCCGCGACGCATCAAAACCTTGAGCACCGCGTGCGCCAGGGCCTGTTCCGCGAGGACTTATATCACCGGCTCAACGTGATACGGCTGCGTCTGCCCGCGTTGCGTGAACGCAGTGAAGACATCCCGTTGCTCACGCGGCACTTCCTGCAAAAAAGTGCACGTGAGCTGGGCGTTGAGCCCAAGCGAGTGACGGACGACACCTTGGCTTATCTGTCGTCGCTTTCATTTCCCGGCAACGTGCGTCAGTTGGAAAATCTGTGCAACTGGCTGACCGTGATGGCGCCCGCGCAAACGGTCGAAGTGAAGGATCTGCCACCCGACCTGCGCGATGCTTCGGCGGGCGCGAACTTGTCGATGACGACCAACGAATTGCCGGGTACTAGCGGCGATGTCGCACGTACGGCAGAAAGCAGTCAGGGTGGCGCGTCGGTTGCGGCGTCGGCTGGCGAAGTGCGGGTGCCCGGCGCCGCTGGCGGTTGGGAAGCGATTTTACGCAGTGAAGTGGGCAAGCTGCTGCGCGATGGTTCGCCTGAGGTGATGGATGTGATGACACGGCGTTTCGAGGCTGCCGTGATACGCGAGGCGCTCGATTTCACGCGCGGCCGTAAGGTGGAAGCGGCCGAACGGCTTGGCATCGGCCGCAATACGATTACGCGCAAGATCCAGGAGCTGGATCTGGAGCCGTGAGTATGTGATGTTGGCACGACCGCCGAAACGCCGGACCTGCTGCGACCAGGCCCGGCGTTTTTAATTCAGCGCATCATTTCAATTCCACGGTCACCGGTGCGTGATCCGATGGCTGTTCCCATCCACGCGGCACTTTGTCGATGTGGCAACTGAGTACCGCAGGTGTGAGTGCCGACGAAGTCAGGATATGGTCGATGCGCAGCCCCGCGTTGCGGCGAAACCCGAGCATACGGTAATCCCACCAACTGAAAGCACGCTCGGGTTGTTCGAACAGGCGAAAGGTGTCGGTGAAACCGAGTGCGATAAGCCCGGCAAAAGCCGCACGTTCTTCGGGCGACACCAGATTCTGGCCTTCCCATGCCTTGGGATCGTGTACATCGCGGTCTTCGGGCGCGATATTGAAGTCGCCCAACAGCGCCAATTCCGGATAGCGTTCAAGCTCGGCGGTGATCCAGACTTGAAGCGCCGCCAGCCATTGCAGCTTGTAGGCGAATTTTTCGGTACCGGGCGCCTGGCCGTTCGGGAAATAGGCGGAGACGATGCGCCGACCGGCTATGGTCGCGGCAATCACTCGTTGCTGCGGGTCTTCGAAACCAGGAATGTTCTTGGAGACCGTTGCGCTATCGATCGGTAGCGTGTCGCGTACCAGGATAGCGACGCCGTTGTAGGTTTTCTGGCCGGTAAACACGCTGGCGAAGCCGGCCGCGGCCAGCTCGGCGATCGGAAATTTGTCGTCGGTCAGCTTCAGCTCTTGCAGGCACACGACATCGACGCCGCTTTGCGCTAGCCAGTCCAGCACATGGCCCAGCCGCACCTTTAGAGAGTTTATGTTCCAAGTGGCAATTTTCATATTTTTCAGACTTCGAGTCATTCAATGCATAGCAACAGGACTTCGGATGTCCAGCTCGGTAGCTAGCCACCCGGCCGGTCCATAAGAGGGCGCCGGTTCAGGTATTTTGGGGCATGAAAGTTATTTTACGTGGACTCTGCCCATTTGGCCGATCTATGCGCCCCGCATTCAGCCCGTACGGCGGGGGTTTAAAAGCTGTTTGCCGTGATCATGCTTAGACCGCTCAAATCGCGCGACGCCACACCGTTGCGTTCACAGAATTTCAAATAGCGATGCGCGGAGGTACGCCAATTCTCGGTGCCTATCAATTGGCCTTCCGGGTCGAGGAATAGCAGCTCGCCGCTGACGACGTTGAAGGTGATCACAACGCCTGCGTCCGGCAGTGTCTCCGGGGAATGACGCGATGCCGCCGTTTCGAACACAACGCTGCCCGCTCTGGCGACCCAATCATGCTCGCGGTATTTCCATTCGCCTTGCAGCGTATAGACGATGACGGTGCCGGTATGATGATGGGCGGGCAGGCTGACGCCGGGCTGCATCCTTAGCGCACAGATAAATTCGCCGCGCACCGGATCGATGCGGAAATATTTGATTTCAATCCCCGACTGATTGCGCGACATCGGGATCCAGGGCGTTGCATCGTCGTCAAGACAGGTCGTTTCTATTTCTGAAAAACTGTACATTAATGTGTCCCCCGGCTAACTGCGGATTGCTCGCGTGACAGTCAGTGCGCATCTGCACCAATACATCACATAGGCATCCTGCTTCCGGGATGATACAGTCCTTGTCCGTGGGGGGCGAGTGGCGCATCAGCGGCCGCATCCCTACCGTAACGCATTATTACTCTCAATGGAGCGAGGACTCGATATGCCGCCGTGGGGTGACCTTGCGCATCGTCTTTTTGCTTTTTTGAATACGTATGCTCACGACTACAGGGATTTTGCGCTGCTCTTGCTGGGAGGGATTGCGGTTGGGATGGCGATCGAATGGTCGCGACCTTTGGAAAAATCGCAGCCTAAGGCCGCGACGCGATTTAACGTGATGTATGCGCTGCTGGCAGGCGGCTGTCTTGTCTTGGCGAAGCCGTTGATCTACTCGAGTTCGCTGTGGACGGTTCAGTATTTCGGGGGGGGCTTGATCCGCTTTGGCTCGACCGGACTGGGTTTCGCTGCCGCGGTGGTAACGCTATGGCTAGTCACCGATTTATTCGAATATTTATTCCATCGGATCCAGCACGCCGTGCCGTGGATGTGGGCGATGCATGAATTGCACCACAGCGAGGAGACTTACAACGTCACGCTGACCTACCGGCATTACTGGTTCGAATTCGTGCTCAAGGGGCTGTTCGTCTATCCCATCGTGGGCATCTTGCTCAAGGTGCCTCCATCAGCGGCAGGCTTGGTGGCGTTGATGTTTCTTGTCAACCACGTGGTCGCCCACATGAACGTGCCGCTTTCCTTGGGGCCGCTCTGGGCCTGGATCAGTACGCCGCAGTTTCACCGACTCCATCATTCGCGCGATCCACGTCATTACGACAAGAATTTTTGCGACATGCTGCCGCTGTGGGATGTGCTATTCGGCACGGCCTTGAAGCCCGAACCGGGCGAGTTTTGCGAAATAGGGCTGATGCCTAGTCATAAACCGGCGACGCTGTGGCAGGCGCTGTCCTGGCCGTTTGCGCGCCGGTCCGCAAGAAATTGCGAACCGGCAGTGCAGGCTGACTTGTCGACTCAGTCCCCGAAGATTTGATCCGGGCGCCCGGATCAAACTGTCTGGGTCATGCCGTTATGGCGCAACAACGCGTCGATGCTGGGTTCGCGGCCCCGGAACGCCTTGAACGAGTCCATCGCGGGGCGGCTGCCGCCCACTTCAAGAATCTCGCGCCGGTAATGTGCGCCGATCTCGGCGTCGAGCACGCTGCCGGTGCCAGATAAGGCGGCCTCCTCGAAGGCCGCGTAGGCATCGGCCGACAGCACTTCCGCCCATTTGTAGCTGTAGTAACCGGCTGCATATCCGCCCGCAAAAATATGCGAGAACGTGTTCGGCCAACGTGAAAATGGCGCTTGGGTAATCACGTGGTAGTGCTCGTTGATCTCTCGCGCCAGATCGTTCACGCTAAGCGCACCGCTCGGATCGAAATCGGTATGCAAGCGCATGTCGAAACTTGAAAAGACGACCTGACGCAACGTGGCCAAGCCGCTCTGGAAGTTCTTGGCGGCGATCATCTTGTCGAACAGCGCGCGCGGCATCGGCGCGCCGGTCTCGGCATGCGCCGTCATGGCGCTCAGCACATCCCATTCCCAGCAGAAATTCTCCATGAATTGCGACGGCAGTTCGACCGCGTCCCACTCCACGCCGTTGATGCCCGATACGCCCATATCGTCGACCCGGGTCAGCATGTGGTGCAGCCCGTGCCCGGTCTCGTGAAACAGCGTGATGACTTCATCGTGCGTGAAGCATGCCGGCTTACCGTTCATCGGCGCGGAGAAGTTGCAAGTCAGATAGGCAACCGGCGTTTGTACCCGGCCATCGAGGTGCTTGTGGCGCGAGCGCGCGTCGTCCATCCACGCGCCGCCGCGCTTGCCTTCACGCGCATACAAGTCGAGATAGAACTGCGCGACCAACTGGCCTGCCGCCGATTCGACACGGAAAAAACGTACGTCGGGATGCCATACCGGCGCTTCGTCCGGGCGGATGGTCACGCCGAAAAGCGTCTCGACGACACGGAACAGCCCGGCCAGCACGGCGGGTTCCGGGAAATACTGTTTGACTTCGTTTTCAGAAAACGCGTAGCGCTTTTCACGCAGGCGTTCCGAGGCGAATGACGTATCCCATGGCTGCAGGTCGCTCAAGCCCAACTCGCTGGCGGCAAACTCGCGCAGCTCGTTCCAGTCCTGTTCGCCATGCGTGCGTGCGCGACGAGCGAGGTCGTCGAGGAAATCGATGACTTGAGCCGGCGATTCGGCCATCTTGGGTGCAAGTGACACTTCCGCGAAATTCGCGTAGCCGAGCATGTGCGCCTCTTCGCGGCGCAGTGCAAGCTGCTCGCTGATGTTGGCCGTGTTGTCCCAGTCCGCTTGTCCTTGTCCGTAATGGGAACCGAGTTCGGAGGCACGCGTGGCATAGGCGCGATACAGCGTCTCGCGCAGCGTACGATTGCTGGCGTACTGCATGACCGGAAAATAGGACGGGAAATGCAGCGTGAATTTGTAGCCCGGCTTACCGTCCTTCTCCGCAGCGTGTCGTGCGGCTTCGCGCGCATCTTCGGGCAGGCCGTCGAGCTCGGCTTCGTTTTCGGTCATGTACGCGTAGGCATTCGTCGCGTCGAGCACATGGTCCGAAAACGCCTTGCCCAATTGAGCTTGGCGTTCCTGCAGCGCTGCGAAGCGCGGTTTGTCGGCCTGCGGCAGTTCGGCGCCAGACAGCCGGAAGCCGCGCAAAGAGTTGTCGATAATCTTCTTGCGAGCCGCGGAGAGCGTCGCGAATTCGGGCGAGGCGGCAATGCCTTTGTACTTTTCGTAGAGCGCCAGGTTTTGACCGAGATTGCTCCAGAATTCCGTCATGCGTTGCAGGTTTTCACCATATGTGGCGCGCAGCTCCGGGGTGTCGGCCACTGCGTTCAGGTGACCGACGATGCCCCAGGCGCGCGACAGCGGCTCGGTCGCACGTTCCACGGATTCAACCACGGCATCCCAGGTAGCAGGGGTCTGCGCATCGCTCGCACGCGCCACAGCGGCGCTGGCATCGGCCAACAGTAAATCGAGGGCGGGCGTGACGTGCTCGGGACGGATCGCGGCAAATTGCGGCAAATCGCTGAAATCGAGCAGCGGGTTGCTCTGGCGGATGTCCGCGTCGTTGGCTTGATTGGGTGCTTGGCTCATGGGAATCCTGATGACGATGGTTGCCGACTCTGCTTAGTGTGCGACTCTCGCGCGCGGCAATCCAATTGATTGTGCTAAAGGCGGCGATTACGAAAGCTTAACCAGACCGTACTTGATCAAAACCGTACTTAATCAAACCGCACTGCCGGCCGCTCGTTCCGCGGCTTCCAGCGTATTCACGAGCAGCATCGTGATGGTCATCGGACCGACCCCGCCCGGCACTGGCGTGATGAAGCCCGCCACTTCCTTGACCCCCGCGAAATCGACGTCGCCGCATAGCTTGCCCGCCTCGTCGCGGTTCATGCCGACGTCGATGATGGCCGCTCCCGGCTTGACCATATCGGCCGTGAGCATATTGCGCCGGCCCGTGGCAACCACCACGATATCGGCCGTGCGCGTGTGGGCGGCGATATCGCGCGTCTTGGAGTGACAGATCGTGACCGTGGCACCCGCCTCCAGCAACAGCAAGGCCATGGGCTTGCCAACGATGTTCGAGCGTCCGATTACTACCGCATTGGCGCCGCTCAGTGCAATGTTCTCGGACTCGAACATTTTCATCACGCCATACGGCGTGCAAGGCCGAAAACGCGGCTGGCCCGTCATTAACGCGCCCGCGTTGGCGACGTGAAAGCCGTCGACGTCCTTTTCCGGGGCGATCGCTTCGATGACCTTGTGGCTATCGATGTGGGGCGGCAGCGGCAACTGCACCAGAATGCCGTGGATCCGCGGGTCTTGGTTAAGCTCGGCGATGCGTTCCAGCAACGCTGCCTCGCTCAGGTCAGCGCTCAGGCGTTCATGCAGCGAATACAGGCCGTTGTCTTCGCAGGCCTTGATCTTGTTGCGTACATATACCTGGCTGGCCGGGTTTTCGCCGACCAGCAGCACCGCGAGGCCGGGTTGCATGCCGCGTGCTGTGAGTGCGGCCGCGCGCTGCGCAACCCCGCTGCGTAGCTGTTTGGAGAGGGCGTTACCGTCGATGAGTTTGGCAGTCATGGTAGAGGCGATGCGTCAGAAAAATTGCGGGCGGAAGGTGGCGGGAATCGAGCAAGCGCTCACCGGGCCGGCGTAAAAGCGCGAGTCAAGGGAGTCACGCGGGAGTCACGCCTAGGCATTAGATGTGGATCGAATCGC
>Ga0265338_10000513_pt1 | contig 68145 bp, 49 predicted proteins | sample 42126metaG_FD_193579 | JGI IMG/M metagenome (GOLD analysis project Ga0265338, IMG submission 193579) | Rhizosphere microbial communities from Carex aquatilis grown in University of Washington, Seatle, WA, United States - 4-21-26 metaG | ecosystem: Host-associated > Plants > Roots > Rhizosphere...
CGTTCAGTGATCCGATGATTGACTGCAAGACCTGCAAAGGTCGTTTTCGCGCCGATCAGACGAATGATATTTCCTGCCCGCAAAAGCCGAGCAAAATGGTTTCCGAATGTCATGGCGAAAAGACCGCTCCGCGCGCGTTCAACCTGATGTTCCAGACTTACGTCGGGCCGGTGCAGGATGAATCAGCCATTGCCTGGCTGCGTCCCGAAACCGCGCAGGCCATTTTCGTGCAGTTCAAGAATGTTCTGGAAACCTCGCGGCAGAAGGTCCCGTTCGGCATTGCCCAGGTCGGCAAGGCGTTTCGCAACGAGGTGACGCCCCGCAATTTTACCTTTCGCTCGCGCGAGTTTGAGCAGATGGAGCTGGAATTTTTCATCAAACCCGATGAAGTCGTTGAAGCCATCAAGGGCGGGGTGGTGTCCGTTGCCGGCCTCGACGTACGGCAGCCGGAACCCGACACCTCCGGCTGGGGTTGGGAAGCGTGGCACAAATACTGGGTGGAGCAGCGCATCGCTTTCTATGAGGGCATCGGATTGTCCCGCGCGACGCTGGAGGAATACTGGCAGAAGCCGGATGAGCTGGCGCATTATGCCCGCGCCACGGTGGATATCCTGTTCAAATTTCCCTTCGGCACGCAAGAGTTGGAAGGCATTGCCGCCCGCAGTGATTTTGATCTCAGCCAGCACGAGCGCTTTTCCGGGAAGCCGATGGGGATATTTGACGAGGAACTTCGCACCGCCTGGGCCAAACTGCCCAAGGAAAAGCAGGATGAACTCTGGCGCCGTTATTACGAGCACCGGAAAAAATACCTGGTTAAAACCGGCCTGGCCGAAGAACCGGCAGCGAAGGAGGCGACCGAGGACGCCAACGGCCTGGCCAAGGGTCAATATATCCCGCACGTGATTGAACCAAGTGCCGGGGTGGACCGTCTAATCCTCGCCTTGATTGCCAATGCTTACACGGAACTGACCGAGACCGACGACAAGGGCAAAACCGAGACGCGGGTTGTCCTCAAGTTTCATCCGCGGGTGGCGCCGGTCAAAGTGGGCATCATGCCGCTGCTCAAGAACAAGCCCGAGCTGGTCAGGAAAGCGCAGGAAGTAAGGAATTTGCTGCGCCCGTGGCTGAATGTGTATTATGACGACGCAGGATCGATTGGCCGCCGTTATGCGCGGCAGGATGAGGCGGGAACGCCATTCTGTATCACCATTGATTTTGACACGCTGGGGGAGAAACCGGAACTGAAGGACACTGTGACGGTGCGCTGCCGTGACGATGGAAAACAGGTTCGGTTGGCCATCGGAGAGTTGTTGAACTGGCTGCTGCCGAAGATCCGTTGATGGCTGATAACGCAAAAGCAGTGAAGCTGAAAAAGGGCGCGCCAACGCTCTATCTGATCATTATCGGCAAATTGATCAAAGGCGCGCTGGCCCTGGCCCTGGCTTTTGGGGTGCTTAAACTGGCCGGACAAAATCTTCCAGATCTTTTCGACAAGGCAGTGCGCTGGGTCCACCTGGATCCGGAAAACCGGTTCCTTTCAGACATCGATGACAAATTGGACACAGTCACCTCGGCCAACATGCGGCGAGTGGCCGTGGGCACGTTTCTTTACAGCCTTTTTTCGCTGGTGGAAGGCGTCGGCTTGATATTTCGGGCGCCTTGGGCCGGCTGGCTGGCCATTGGCGAATCCGCCTTTTTTATCCCGATTGAAATCCGCGAAATGGTCCATCGCCCGGTTTTCTCCTGGGTGGTTTGCAGCGTGCTGGTGATCAATGTGATCATCGTCTGGTATCTGCTCCAAAACCGGAAGCGGTTGTTCCACCATCACCATTAAGTTTTCCCGCGTGACCCTCGCGCGCCGCGTGCCGGCCCTCCGGCAGGGTTGATTGCCAGACAGATTTGCCGTGACCGATTCGCCGCAACGCATATCATTATTTCATTGTGACTATTACCGAAGCGATTCAACTGCTGGAAAAGTTCCGCGCGGGCGGAGTTGGCCGGGACCAGGTCCTGCGGGCGTTCCAAGGCGCGCCGGTGGCCGATCTCGGCTTCGCCCAGGTGGACACACACCGCGCGCTCCGCAAGGGGTTTCCCGAGGTCATTTTTGGCGCCGGCAAAACGCCGGAACAGGTCGTTAAAATCGCCGCAAAAATTCTGGCGTCCGAATCCCGCGTGCTCATCACCCGCATCACGGAGGCGCACGCCCGCGCGTTGCGCAAAAAATTCAAACGCGCCACCCACCACGAAACCGCCCGGTGCATCACCATTGAAAAGTCGCCGCTGCGCAAACGCCCGGGGACCATCGGCGTCATTTGCGCCGGCACCAGCGATTTGCCGGTGGCGGAGGAGGCGGCGGTGACGGCGGAAATCATGGGAAATCACGTCGAGCGGATTTATGATGTGGGCGTGGCGGGATTGCACCGGTTGCTGGCCAAGTCGGAAAATCTCCGGAGCGCGAACGTGCTCGTGGTCGTCGCCGGAATGGAAGGGGCGCTGCCGAGCGTGGTGGCCGGATTGGTCTCCCGGCCGGTTATCGCCGTGCCCACCAGCATCGGCTATGGAGCGAGTTTTGGCGGTGTGGCCGCCCTGTTGGGCATGTTGAACAGCTGCGCCAGCGGATTGACCGTCGTGAACATCGACAACGGGTTTGGCGCCGGATTCGCCGCCAGCCAGATCAACGTCTTGGCTTCCACATCATGAAAACACTTTACCTCGACATTTTCAGCGGCATCAGTGGCGACATGTTCATTGGCGCATTGCTGGACCTCGGTGTCGATGCCCATAAACTGGAACGCGAACTGAAGAAGTTGAAACTCGACGGCTGGCATCTGCATATTGCCCGCCAGCAGAAGTCGGGTATCGAGGGAGTGAAACTGGATGTCCACTTGGCCGGCGCCCATGACCACCATCATGGACATCACCATGATCATGGCCATGAGCATCATCATGAGGGTCATGAACACGACCACGCGCATGGTGACCATCATCACGATGAGAACCGGACATTTGCCGAAATCAAAAAGCTCATCAGTCGTAGCCAATTGTCCCCATGGGTGAAAAAAAAGTCCGTCGCGGTTTTTCAACGCATCGCCGACGCGGAAGGAAAAATCCACGGTCGTCCGCCTGGGCAGGTTCATTTTCACGAAGTCGGCGCGGTGGATTCGATTGTGGACATCGTTGGCGCGTGTATCGCGCTGGAAATGATCGGCAAGCCGCAAGTCCTGGCGGCGCCGGTCGTCGAAGGCACCGGCTGGGTCAATTGCGCCCACGGACGTTTCCCGGTTCCGGCGCCGGCAACGCTGGCCATCCTGGGGGCGCGGGGCGTCGGTGTGACGCAATGCGATGAACCGCACGAATTGGTCACGCCCACTGGCGCGGCGTTGCTGGCGGAATTTGTCGAGAGCTTTGGGCCGATGCAGAATCTGGCGGCGGAAAAAATCGGCTTCGGTCTTGGCACGCGCGACCATCAAACGCGGCCCAATGTTCTGCGCGCCGTGCTGGGTCGGGAGTCGAAAGTCCAAGGTTCAAAATCCAGGGTTCGTGATTGGGAGACGGATAAAATTGCCGTGTTGGAAACCAACCTCGATGACATGAGCGGGGAATTGCTCGGCTATTTTGTCGAGCTGGCCCTGGCCGAAGGTGCGCTGGATGTTTTTCATACTCCCATCCAGATGAAGAAAAACCGGCCGGGCGTGTTGCTCACGGTTTTGTGTGCGGAAGTGGATGCGGACAAATTCAGCGAGATGATTTTACGGGAGACCACGGCGTTTGGCGTGCGGCGAACGGTGGCGGAACGGCGCAAACTGCGGCGTGAATTCACGACGGTTAAGACACCGTTTGGCAACGTGGCGGTAAAGATTGGCCGGCTGGATGGACGGTGTGTCCAGGCGGCGCCGGAGTATGAAGCGTGTAAAACGCTGGCGCTGAAGGCAAAGATACCGTTAAAGCAGGTTTACGCTGCCGCGCTTAAAGCGGCTAAAATCAGGCCATAATACCGGGCCGGCAGCCATTATTTACTTGCGCCTGACCGAAAGAATGCTTAATTATACAGCAGATTATGAACTGGCCGTGCCAGTTTGCTTGATGCTAAAACTTACAGTTATGCTACAACCGACGAGGGTGTCTTGAGCCGCCCTTTTGCTCCACGCAGTTTTTCTCCTGCTTCGTTTGTCCGGGTTAACGGCAAAATCCGCGCCCGCGAAGTGCGGGTGATCATGGATGAGAAGCAGCTTGGCGTCTTCCCGCTGAACGAGGCGCTGAACCTGGCGCGCCAGCATGGCGTGGACCTGGTGGAAATTTCGTCCACCGCCACTCCGCCGGTCTGCCGGCTGGTGGATTTCGGCAAATACCGGTACGAACAGGCCAAAAAGGAGAAGGAATCCAAGAAGCATCAGCACGCCTCGACCGTCAAAGAAGTCCAGCTCAGCCCGCGCATTGATACGCATGATCTGGGGGTCAAAATCGATCACGCGGTTGATTTCCTCTGCGAAGACATGAAGGTGAAGGTGGCGTTGAAATTCCGGGGCCGGGAAATGGCGCACACGGAATTTGGGTTCCAGGTCATCAACCAGTTTCTGGCCGCCATTGTCCCGTACGGCCATCAGGATTTTGAGCCCAAGCTGATCGGGCGCAACATCAATGTGATGATCAGCCCGCTCCCGCGCAACAAGCGCGCCAAAAATCCGCGGCAGACCGGAGACAGTCCTGCGCCGGTGGCGGCGGCAAACGGCCAACCGCCGGTGGCGGCCAAGCCGCCGCAAAAAAACAAGGTGCCGGTTTTGGACGCCCCGTCGTCCGCCGGATTTGCGAACAATCCGTTCACCAAGCTCGAGGTCCAATAGTCGTTGCGGCCTGCCAGCGGCGGACCAGTCCTGGGAACCGGCAATTTTCGCAGATCGCATTCGAGTGCGCGCAAAAATCACGCGTGATCTGAAGCAAGCCCTGCTGCACCGCAGCGCCCGGCAACCGGCAGCTTCGCCCCATCCCCAATAAACGCTGCCGCGCCAGTTTCAAAATGGAGTTGTCTTCTGCGGCCGGCCATACCGCCCGGCGATGTTCGATGATCTGCCGGATTTTTTCATTCCGGCCTTCGGCGGCCCGCGTCCAGAGCCAGGGCAGAACCACATTCACCGCCAGATCCGTCACCCGCGCGTTCCCCAGCAAGAGCTGTGGCTTTTTCAATCGCGCCGACCGAAAGGTCCAGTGCCAGGACCAGAATTCGTCGTGTTCCACTTCCAAAATTTTCCGCAATGAACCGGAAAGTTTTTTGTCGGGTATTTCAACCGCACACCAGTCCTCGAGTTTTTGCATCAAATTGCCGGCCGCCAGCCAATGCGCGGCCAGCGCCAGCCGGCGTTGCGGATGATTGGCCGGACGCAGGCCGTGAAATCTCCAGACCGTGCGCGGCAACTGGCAGTCGCTGAATTCATCGCGCTCGCGCCACCAGCAATCCCAGACACGCCGCAAATAACCGTCGCCGCCCGCGGTGGCCCGCGGCAATTCCGCCGGCAACAGGCCGCTGAGGCCGAGCAGTCGGGCTTGCAGCATGAAGGCCGGGACCGGTCCCGGCATCCAGCGGGGCCGCAATTCGGCAATATTTTGCATGGGCCAGACATTGTGTTTGTAGCCCAGCGCACGAAACAGCCCCTCCCAAAGTGATTGCTCCCAACCCGCATGCCGGGCGCGGGCGCGGAACTGATCCGCCTTGGCTTGAAAACGGACCCGGGCGGCAGCGTCCAAAATCCTGCCCTGCCCCGTCTCCTCCAATTCACGCAACACCGCGCAACATTGGCCGCGCAAATTTTCGGGCAGCACGCGCGGTGAATCGTTCTCGAGCCACAAGCCGAGTTCGGCGATGGGCGCATCCAGCGCATGGCTCAGCGGCAGCTGAACCGGCGCCTCCGGCAGGGGCGTGGCGGCGTCCCACACGACGTGGAGCAGGACGTTTTGGAACGCGGGATTGCGGTCGTGGCCGTGGGCGTGCCAGCCCCCCGCACGCAGGTCAATCTCCACATCACCGGATCGTGGTGCCGCATCGCCGATTTGAATGATGGCGCCGCGAAAATCCGGACCGCCTTCGACACTCACAAAGCCGGGATGCAAGATGCGCACCACCTGTCCGTCGGACGTTTGCAGCCGGTCGCGACGCAAGCGTTGATGGCGCCAGATGGATTGAAGCAGGCGTTCAGTCGGCGCCTCCGTTTCATCCCGCAGGAGGTTCCCCGGACCCTCCGGCAGGCGCCAGCGGGCATAAAAGTTTTCCATCGGTGGAGACACTGCGGATTGCTTTTGCGCCGGTCGTGCCGCAAAGTCAAGCCGGCACGCAAAATTTTGAACGCCGACCCCGGCTGATTTGCCTCTTTAAACAAACCATCGTCGGATGGGGTGTGGAATTTTTGTTGGCTGGAACCCCGAATTTTCTGTTAGGCTTCGGCCAACGTTTGGATGAACGGCAACACGATGATAGAAGTGACGGATTTGACGAAACGCTATGCCGGTCGCACGGCGGTGGCAGGCATTTCGTTCACCGTGGCGCGCGGTGAAATTGTGGGCTTGCTGGGGCCGAACGGCGCCGGCAAAAGCACCACGATGCGGATACTGTCCTGCTTCATGCCGGCGACTTCCGGCACGGCGCGGGTGGCGGGTTTTGATGTGTTTCACCAATCAGACGAGGTGCGGCGGCGCATCGGTTACATGCCGGAGAACAATCCGTTGCACCCGGAAATGCGCGTGCGGGAATACCTGAAATTTCGCGCCCGGCTCAAAGGCCTGGGATGGCGCCGGTCGCGGGAACGCGTATCGACGGTGATGGAGCAATGCGGATTGACGGACGTCAGCCGCCGGATCATTGGCCAGCTTTCCAAGGGTTACAAGCAACGCGTCGGCCTGGCCGATGCCCTGGTGAACGAACCCGAACTGATCATTCTCGACGAACCGACCATCGGCCTGGACCCGCATCAGATCCGCGCGGTGCGCCAGTTGATCAAGAGCCTCGCCCAGAAGCACACGGTTTTGATTTCAACGCATATTCTGCCCGAAGTGGAAATGATGTGCGGGCGGGTCCTCATCATGCTGGACGGAAAAATTCTCGCCGCCGATACGCCGGACAACTTGCAGCGCCTCATGGCTGGTGGCAGCCAGATTGTCGCCGAAATCGCCGCGCCCGCGGACCAATTACGCGAGGTCTTCGCGCAAATGACGGGGGTGGAACAATTCGACGTGTCGCCCAACGAGGGTGATTTCCAGCGATGCGCCCTGACCCCGCGCGATGGTTGCGACCTGCGTCCGGCGATCTTTGCGCTGGTGAGGGAGCGGGGGTGGACCCTGCGCGAATTGACCCGGAGCCGCCATTCGCTGGAAGATATTTACGTGCAGGTGACCCGGCCGGCAGAGACGGAGGAGGGCGAATGAGGATATTCTGCACCCTCGCGCGCCGGGAACTGGCGGCATTTTTTTGCTCGCTCACCGGATATGTCATCATTGCCGCCGTGACGCTGTTGACCGGAATGAGTTTTGTGATGCTGATGCGCAACCTGGGCAGTGATCCGTTCACCATGCCGGTGACGGAATTGTTTTTCAACAGCTTCCTGTTCTGGGTCATTGTCATCCTGGTGACTCCAATCATCACCATGCGGATGTTCGCCCTGGAGAAGGCCACCGGCACTTATGAAACGCTGATGACCACGCCGGTGACCGATCTGGTGGTGGTCGCGGCCAAATTCACCACTGCCATCATTTTTTACGTGGTGATGTGGCTGCCGACGATGGGCGGCCTGTTCATTGTGCGGCATTACACGAATCAAACGACGGCGCTGGACGGTGGCACGCTGGGCGGGATGTACCTTGGCATTTCCCTGAGCGGCTGCCTGTTCCTGTCCCTGGGCTGTTTCGCGTCGGCGTTGACCCGCAGCCAGGTTGTGGCAGCGGTGATCAGCCTGGCGGCAGGGGTGGTTTTGTTCATCCTGGCCTACCTGACCCAGGTGGTGCCCGCAGTGGAGCAATGGCAGACGCAAGTGTTGTTGTGTTTCAACCTGTTCCAACAGATGCAGGATTTCACGCGTGGCGTGGCGGACACCCGCACGGTGATTTTTTACCTCAGTCTGACGTTTTTCTTCCTCTTCCTGACCTTGCGCGTGGTGGAAAGCCGGCGCTGGAAATAAAATGGCAACCGAGCCCAAACCCCAACCCAGTTTCTCGCCCGGCCGCCGATGGAAAATCGGCTTCGATGCCGTTTTGCGCACCGTGCTGGTGCTGGCCGTGGTGGTGATGGTGAACTATCTGGGCGCGCGTTTTTATGGCCGGTTTTATTTGAGTTCCCAAACCCGCGTCCAATTGTCGTCCCAAACGCTCGAGGTGCTCAAATCGATGACCAATCAAGTGGAGGTGACACTGTATTATGACAAAACGGACAATTACTATTCAACCATCGCCGGGTTGCTGGCCGAATATGAGGCGGCCAACCCGCGGGTTTCGGTCCAGACGGTGGATTATATGCGCGATGCCGGTGAGGCGCAAAAAATCAAGGAACAGTACAAACTGAATTCAGCGACCGACAAGAATCTGATCATTTTTGATTGTGAAAAACGTGTCAAAATTGCCAATGGCGACGGGCTGACCGAGGTCAAACTCGAGCCGGTGCCCAATCTCAAGGATCCCCAGGCACGGGAGTATCGACGCAAACCAGTTGCCTTCAACGGCGAGCAGGCCTTCACGGCGGCGTTGCTCGCGGTCACCACCGCCAAACCGTTCAAGGCCTATTTTCTGCAGGGCCATGGCGAACCTTCCCTCAGCGACACCGATGAGACGGGCTATTTGAAATTTGGTGCCATCCTCGCCCAGAATTTCATCGCGACGACCAATCTGGAATTGTTGGGCGACAACCCCGTGCCCATGGATTGCAATTTGCTCATCGTTGCCGGCCCGCGGACGGAGCTTTCCGACACCGAGCTGCAAAAAATTGATCAATACCTGGCTCAAGGGGGGCGGCTGTTCGTCCTCTTCAACTATTATTCCATCAAGCGTCCAACGGGGTTGGAGCCGATCCTGCAGCGCTGGGGCGTCAATGTCGGTTTCGACTGGGTCCAGGATTTGCAGCATACCGCTTCCACCGATGGCAAAGATATCGTTGTCTCCACTTTCAGCCAGCATCCGGTGGTCAACGCGCTGATTGGTTCCAGGTTGTACCTCATTTTGCCCCGGCCCATCAGCCATGTGGATTGGAAAAATCCGCCCACCAGTGCTCCGCAGGTGGATGAGCTGGCTTTTTCCGGCCCGGCGGCGACCCTCGTGGGCGAGCCGGGCAACCCGCCGCAGGCCTACCCGCTGATGGTGGCCGTGGAACAAAAGCCAGTCGCGGGTGTGGCCAATCCACGCGGTACCGCCCGGATCCTGGTCGTGGGCGATTCCTTCGGCTTCGGCAATCGATCCATCCAGAGTGTGGACAACAGTGATTTCATTGGCTACGCCGCCAACTGGCTGCTCGACCGCACCACGCTGCTCAAAGGCATTGGGCCACGGCCCGTCACGGAATACCGCCTGGTCATGACCACCGCCCAACAATACAACGTGCGGTGGTTGTTGCTCGGGGCGCTGCCCGGTTCGGTGTTGTTGTTCGGCTGTCTGGTCTGGCTGGCCCGGAGAAAATAATGAACTCCAAATCCACCGGAATCTGGTTTGTGCTGGCCGTGGCGCTGTTCGCGTCGATTTATATGGTTCAACATTTCCTGCGCCCGGTCGTGGATGAAGCTTCCGCCATCCTGCCGGAGTTGAGACCCGATGCTGCCACGAGCATTCAGATCATTCCGTCCGGCGCCCTCGAAATCCGCGCCGAGCGCACGAACGACATGTGGCTGTTGACAAAGCCCGTCATCTACCCCGCCCAATCCGCCGCCATTGAAGCCCTGATTGAAGCGCTGCAAAAACTTAAACCCGCCACCCGCATCAGCGCCGCCGAGCTGCGTGAACGCCATAATGCCGATGTGGAATATGGTTTCGAGCCGCCGCGCATTTCACTCGTCATCGAATCCGACGACCAGCGCCGCCAGCTTTTGGTCGGCAACATTACGCCGCCAGGCGACCAGGTATTTTTGCGCGTTGTCGGCGTGGATGGCGCCTATGTTGCCGATGCCGCCTGGCTCAAATTCATTCCGCCCGGGGTCGATGCCTGGCGCGATACCACGCTGGTGGATTCCCCTCGTTCGGTGGACTGGATTGTGCTGACCAATGGCGCCAAAGCCATCGAACTCCGGCGCGATCCGACAAATCATCTGTGGCGCATGATTCGCCCATTCCCGGCGCGGGCCGACGCCGAGAGGATTACCGATGCGTTGCAGCACCTGCAAACGGCGCGCGTCCAGCAATTCGTCACCGATGATCCGAAGACGGATTGGACCGCGTTTGGCTTGCAGCCACCGGAGCTCGACCTGTGGCTCGGACATGGCGCCAATTTTATCGGTTCTTTGCACGTGGGCAAGAGCCCGACGAACGATCCGGCCAGTGTGTTCGCCCGGCGCGGCAACTGGGAGGTGGTGTTGACCACCGCCCGGGAGCCGCTGCTCCCATGGCGCGGGGCGGTGAATGATTTCCGCGATCCCCATTTGCTGGAATTGACCGCTCCCGTCGCGGAAATTGACGTCCAGGGTCCGACGCATTTTACCCTGCAGCAGCAGGGTTCAAATGACTGGAAAATAGTGGGTGAAAAATTCCCCGCCGATGCCGACAATGTGCAGTTATACCTGAAAGCCCTCGCCAACCTGCGCGTCGCGGACAAGGACGGGTTCGTGAAGGACGTGGTGACCGCGCCCGACCTTCCCACGTACGGCCTGGCGACGCCGACGGAGCAAATCACCTTGCGTTCGGTGGCCGGCGACACCAACAGTGTCGTTGTTCAATTGTCCTTCGGCACCAACCAAAACAATGAAATCTTCGTACGGCGCGCCGACGAGGATTTTGTCTATGCGGTGACGGCGGAGGATTTCAACCGCCTGCCGGAAGCGGCCTGGGAATTTCGCGATCGCCACATCTGGAACTTCAGTGAGTCCGACGTGGTGCAGATCACCATCCACCAGGGAGACAAAACCCGGCAAATCATCCGCAACGGGGTGAACAAATGGTCGCTGGCTCCCGGTTCACAGGGGATTGTGAATCCTCCGGCCCTGGAAGAGACTGCCCACCGGTTGGGCGCATTGACCGCCGCCGGTTGGGTGGGATGCAACGTGACCGAGCCGGAAAAATACGGTTGGACCACGAACAACCTGCAAATCACCGTGGAACTCAAGAATGGGGAAAAGCCGACGGTGGATTTCGGCACCGAACTGCCGAAAGCGCAAACCGCACTGGCTATCGTTACACTGGATGGTGAGCGGTGGGCGTTTGTCTTTCCACCGGTGCTTTATCAGTTCATAACGACGTATCTCACCATTCCGGCGAACACCCCCTGATATGCCTGCTCAACCCGGCTTCTGGCGAAAATGCCGCACCGGCTTTCGCTGGTGTCGCATCACCGTGTTGTTCATCGTGCTCGCGCTGGTTTGTGCCTTGGTTTGGTTCAATCGCGTGGGCTTGCCGGATTTTCTGAAGCAGCGCCTGGTGGAAACGTTGCAGCGGCAGGGGGTTGAATTGGCGTTTACGCGGATGCGTCTGCATCTTGTCCATGGACTGGTCGTCGAGAACGTCCACCTCGGCCACGCCCAGGCGCCCGACGATCCGGTGTTCTCGGCCGCCGAAATCCAGCTGCAATTGAACTATCGCGCTTTGTGGCACCGGCAATGGCAGATCGACGGGCTGGTTCTGCACGGGGGACGGTTTCTCTGGCCGCTCTCGCCAACCAATGCGTTGACGCTCGGCAATATTTCCACGGACCTGCGTTTCCAGGCCAATGACACCTGGTCGTTGGATCAATTGCAGGCTGATTTTGCCGGCGCCAAATTCGTTTTGTCCGGCGACATCATCCATGCACCCGAGATGCGCAACTGGGAAATTTTTCACGGCCCCAAAACCACCCGCGCGATCTGGCAGACGCAGTTGCGGAGTCTCACCGAGACGCTGGAGCGCATTCATTATACCGGCACATCCCAATTGAGCCTGGTCGTAGATGGCGACGCGCGGGACATTCGTTCGTTTATCGTCCGGCTTAACCTGAATGCGCCTTCGGCCCAAACTCCCTGGGGCAGCGGGCACGACATCCGGTTCAGTGCCAGTCTCACCCGGCCCGGGGACATGCCGACAAATGTCGATGTGTCACTGGCCTGGTGGACCAACGCGCTGCCATACCGGATGGTTTGGTCGGTGCAATGCGCGGGGTTGAAATCGGAAATGTTGAATGCCGACCTGGTCGCCTGCAGCGGTGTCTGGCGGGCTCCGGAATTGACGGTCACCCGCCTGTCCGGGGTGCTGGACGGCGGCCGGCTGAACGCCGCGGCCAGCCTGAACATTGTCACGCGGGAACTCACCTTTACCAACGCGTCGGAATTTGATGTCCATGCCATCGCGGCCCTGCTGACGGAAAAGACCCGCGAGCGGCTGGCGGAATTTTCATGGAGCCAGCCGCCGTCGATCCAGGCCAACGGCTCGCTGGTCCTACCGGCTTGGACGAATCGCCAGCCGGACTGGCGCGCGGAAGTGCAGCCCACCCTCACGTTGAACGGGGAACTGAACCTGGAAGACGCCACGGTCCTCGGCGCCGAAATTGACTGGGCCCACACCCATTTTTCCTATTCGAATCTCCTTTGGCAGTTGCCGGATCTGGTCTTGGTACAGGCGAAAACCCGGCTGACCCTCAGCGGCGGTGAGAATGATCGCACCCAGGTTTATCGCTGGCACATCCACGGCCAGTTTGACCCGGCCGCCATCCGGCCGTTCTTGATGGCCAGCAATGCCGTGCGGGGCCTGGACCACTTCACTTTCAGCCAACCGCTGGCGCTGGACCTGGAGGTGGGCGGACAGTTGTATGCATATGACAGCATTGATGTGACCGGACGCCTGGCCTTGACCAATTTCACAATGCGCGGCCAATCGGTGGACAACATCGACAGTGAATTATGCTACACCAACCGGGTCCTGGAGTTTTTCCATCCCCACCTCGCGCATGGAATGCAGACGATGACCGCTGACAAGGTCAGCCTGGATTTCAATGCCCGGCTGGTTCTTTTCACGAACGGTTTCAGCACCGCCGATCCCCGGCTGGTGACGCATGCCATCGGCCCCAAGACCGGCCGGTTGATGGACCCGTATCAATTCCTGGAACCGCCGACGGCGCGGGTGAACGGCTGCCTGCCGTTGCGGGACATGAACGGCCCGCGCGACACGGAAGGCACCGACATGCGTTTCGACATCATCAGCCCGGCACCTTTTCAATGGATGAAATTCAAATCGCCGGGCATCGCCGGAACCATTCACTGGCTTGGCGGGGTGCTGATTTTGACCAACGTGCAGGGTGCTTTTTACGGCGGCACGGCAAACGGCCGGGCCTACTTCGATTTCCGGACGCCGCACGAAGGCGCCGACTATGATTTCAATCTGAACGTGACCAATGTGGATCTGCATCTGCTGGTCGGCGATTTGTCCACGCCCACGAACCGGCTGGAAGGCACATTGGCCGGCTGGCTGGATGTGACCCATGCGGATTCGCGGGATTGGCACACGTGGGATGGCTACGGCCGCGCCACGCTGCACGACGGATTGCTGTGGGACACGCCGGTTTTCGGTTTTTTGTCGCCGGTGTTGAATACCTTTTCATCCGGCTTGGGCAACAGCCGCGCCACCGATGCCACGACGGCTTTTACGATGACCAACGGCGTGATCCATTCCCAATCGCTGGAAATCCGTTCGACCATGATGCGGCTGGAATATGCGGGCACGGTGGATTTATGGCAGAACGTGGATGCGCGGGTCAACGCGCAGTTGCTGCGCAACACCTGGATGATTGGTCCGTTGGTCAGCACGGTGCTCTGGCCGGTAAGCAAGCTGTTTGAATACCACGTCACCGGCACGTTGAAAAATCCGAAGAGTGATCCCGTTTACGTCCCCAAACTCCTGCTGCTGCCGCTGCACCCGATCCGCACCTTGGAGGAAATATTGACCGGCAACAGCGGCGATGAAACGCCGGAAAAATGACACCGGTTGTTCATTTTGCTGGCGCCGCGTTACCCTGGGCCGGGTTGCGGTCGATGATGGTGTTGGTTTCCACGGGCATTACGGCGTTATAGAAACCGTCCTTCTGTTGATTGTTCCTGGCGCTCTTGATCTCCTTTTTGCGCTGGGCTTCGATCAATTTGCGTTCGTAAGCGGCATCTTCGGCGGCCGCGGCAGAAACGCCGGGCAGGCGTTGTTCCTCCCGGAGGGTCTCGACGGAGGCGAGCGCCGGTGTCTTCAAGACCGTTGGCCGCATGAGCACGATCAATTCCTCGCGGTTCTTGGTGCTGGTATGGGAACTGAACAGATTCCCGAGGATGGGGATGTCCTGCAAAAGCGGCACGCCCGTCCGGGTCTTGGATTTGTCGGAGCGGATGAATCCGCCCAAAATGATGGTATCGCGATCCCGGACGGCGATTTCGGAACTGAGGGTGCGCTTGTCCGTATTGGGCACACTATTGCCGTCAATCGTGGTAAAACCGGAAACATCGTCAATTTCCTGATTGATGTCCATGACCACCAGACCGTCGGGATTGATGAACGGTGTGACGTCCAGTTCCACGCCGACCGACAACTGGGAATAGGAAGAGCTGTTGCCGCCGGAATAACCTCCGCCGTAATACGTGCCGGTGACATAGGGCACGGTGTTGCCCACAAAAAATGAGGCGGCCTTGGCCTGCGAGGTCTGGATGCGCGGGCGTTGAATGACGGTGGCATTGTTGTCCGATGCTGCCGCCTGGATGGCCACATCCCATTTGTCACCGATGTTGCCAAAATAGCTGAAATTATTCGCCGGCGTGGTGGTGAAGTTGCCCAAAGCGTTGGTGGCGGCATTTTGAAGAAAATTATAGAAGGGCTGGTTGTTGTTCATCAGGCCGGCAGTTTGTACTTTGGGGTTCTCGCTTACTGTCTGCGCTCGTTGTGCCGCCGACACGCCGTAGCTCAGCGTATTGCCCAGGTTCACATCCATGATGACCGCCTCGATGAGCACTTGCGCGAGCAACACGTCCAACTTGTCCACCACCGCCTTAATCCGGACCATGTCGGCCGCCGTGGCGAAAATGAGCAGGGAATTGCTCCGCTGATCGGCAATGATCTTCGTCTGGCCGAAAACCTGGATCTGGTCCTGCTGTCCTCCTCCCGTAGAAGCGCGTTGGATGATGGACTGCAATCGTTGCTGAAACGTGCTGCCGCCGGCGGGAGCGCCGCCGGCCGCCCCTTGCGTGCCGAATTGCCGCGACTGGTTTGGCTGGTTTCCGCCGCCATATCCCCCGGCTCCGCCAGCCCCTCCGGCTCCGCTCATTCCATTCACCCCGCCGGGACTGCGAACGCCATTGACGGTAGGTGAGGCCCCCGAACCGCCGAAGCTGACGGTGCTCCCGCCGCTGCCGCCCAGGCTGTTCAACGCGCTGGCGATGTCTTCCGCCATCGCGTATTTGATCGGAATGACTTCGGAGATGTATTCCGCCGGCACGGACACGTCCACCTGATCGATCATTTCGAGCATGCGCTTGACGTTTTCGGCGTTGTCACGCAGCACCAGGATCCCGTTGTCGTCAATGGGCAGGATGGAATTGGGCAGCTTGGCGAACGGCTGGATGATGGGCACCATCAGGCTCGGTTTGATGTATTTCAACTGCACGATATGCGTCACATAAGAGCCCATTTCCGGCAACTGGCTCGCTTCGCCATGGTCAATCTTCGCCCCGGCGGAATTGGCCTGATCCACCGGCAGCACTTTCACAAACTTGTCGCCCACGTCCACCAGGGCAATGCCGTTGAGGGCCAGCACCGCCTGTAATGCCTGGATGGCCTCGCTCTTGGTCAGCGGCGTTTCCGTGCGCAGAACAATCTGGGCCGTCGGCAGTCCGGCGCGCAAAATCGTCCGGCCCACCAGCTTCGCATAAACGTCCAGCACCTGGTTGACGTCCACGCCCTGGAAATTGATGTTTCCGGCGGGTATCATTTCCTCCGGCGGTTTGGCGGCGGCCGGGGCCGGGGCTTCGGATCCCGGCATGGTGGCGGCGGGATCAGCGCCGTGGGCTCCGGGCCCGGTTGCCGGAACGGCGGCTGCCGGGGTTCCCGGCATTGGAAAACCCTGGGGCATGACGGGCATCATCGGGGCATTGGTGGCCATGCCGGTGCGCTGGCCAAAACGACGCTGACCGGGCGTAGGCTGGGCTCCGGACGCCAGGGCGGTTAGGACTAAAATTAGAATAAGCGTGGTCGTTTTCATTTTGCAGTTTTGGTTAAAAGCTTTGAATCGGCCGGGGCGGCGGCATGGGTCGGGGCGGCCGGGTTTTTCTGGTAACTGGCGACGAGCCGGATGTTCGCGTTGAGATGGGTGTGCGCGCCGTCGGGTTGCAGCTCCAAATCCAGCACCCGGATCATGGAGGCGCCGGAACCGAGCTTGTAAAGGAAATCGACCAGATGCTCGTCTGTGGCCGTCACACTGATGTTTTGCTCCTGTTCGACAAAAAATTCATTGGTGCGCGTCGTCTGCCGTGAGGTGCTGCCGATGCCGACGCCGCTCTCCGCGGCCTGGGTCTGGATGGTGCGCATGAAATTGATGGTCTGGTCCTCGGGGGCAACGGAGGATTCACCCAAGCTCTCAAATTTTTTCAACTGCGCCTCAAAAGTCGGCTGCTGCGCGATGGTCGTCTGGTAAAGCTGCAGCTTGCGCCGGGCGTCCTCGAGTCGCCCCCGCAATTTGCCCCAATCGGAAAAGTGCGGCCAGATCAGCCAGGCATTCAGCACAACGATCACGACGACCATGACGCCAACTGCCAGGCGGCGTTCCATGGGCCGCAAATGGGCGAAATATTTTTTCATTGCACCGCCTCCGTGTGTCGCAGCAACAGACTGAAGTTCCAGGTCACCTGGTTGACGTTCTGCCGATAAACCAACGGGTCACCCGGATCAAACATCGACTGATCGTTGAGCCGGGCTTTTTGCATGCCTGTATCGAAATCAAAAAGCGTGCTGATCTGGTCCGGCGTGGCGGTGCCATTGAGGGAAAGTTTCTGGCCGCGGTCAAAACTGAACCGCTGCAGTGAAACGCCCGGGGGCAATTGTTCCGCGACAATTTTCCAGCAGTCCAGCGCCGCGTACTTCAACGTCTGCCGTTCCTTGAGCAATTCGGAGCGCGCCTTGAGTTGCAAGGTGTTCGTATAGCTGCCGCTGATCGCCGCCACCTGCTTTTCCACAGTCTGGGTTTTAAAGGTGAGCCAGCCCACCGCACAGAAGTAAATCACCACGCCGATGGCATACAGTACTCCGGTCGTGTACAAACCGCGCAACCAGAGCCGGTCAACAAATTGTTGATGATAGCGGGCCGGGAATTCCGCCGGCAACAAGGTTGCGCGCATCCCCGACACCGCGGCGCGCCGCGCCGTATGCGCCGCCAGTTCCGCCACCGGCATCGGCGGCACGACCCGCACCGGTTCGCCCAGGCCTTCGCGCAAGATGCCTTCCCATTCCGTGGCCGTCGCGGTGTCGGCGACCAGATGCCATTGGATGCGCGGAGTGGTCAGCCAGCCCTCCAATTCGCCAGCCCAGGTCAGTTGCGCCAGTTGCGCCTTCAAATTCTTCGCGCGGTCCCCGGCGCCCGGCAGCAGGACATAACTGACATTTCGCAACGTGCCGGTGTGCCACCAGGCGACCAGCGCCGCTCTCTGGCCGGCCAGCGTCACCGGATAAATCCAGGCCCCGTCCTCCGTCGCCGGCGTGGCCTCCAGCTGGTCCAGCATCGGCACCTCGAGACGGTCGGCGAGATACCCGCGGCCTTCGAGCTTGCCGAGATATTCCTCCACCCCACTGCGCTCGGCAATGACCACCACCACGGTTTGCAGATTTTCCGCCTTGGTTTCATCCGCAGCGCCCTCTGTTCCGGCGCCGGCCGGGCGTGGCACACCCGCGTGGCGCGACAGGATGTGAATCGTCCAGACAATTTGCGCCACGGGTATGGGCGAAAGTTTCTCCAACTGGAGTTCCACCATCGCGAACGTTTCTTCAAAACTGCTTGCGGGCAGTTCCACCACCCGCAAAAACACATTTTCCGGCGGCAGCCAGGCGACGTTCAAGCGCGGCTGCCACAACGAACTCCAGGATTTGGCCACCGCCCGGGCTGGCAGAGGTTCGTCGATGGCGGTCCGGTGTTCCCGGTTCAACGCCACCCCGCCGCCCTTGGCGTCAAAGTGCCAGAGCCGGCTTGCGTCGGGCGCCAGTTGCAGAATGTTACATGAATGCCAGCGGGCCATGATAAAATTGGATTCAGGGACGGGGGATGATTTGCGTGCGCTCGCCGCCGGCCAACGCATCCAGATGTTCCTCCATCTGGGTGACGCGCAGGACTTCCTCAATGGTCGTGGAACCGGCTTTGACCTTGTTCCAGCCGTCGGTGCGCAACGTGCGCATGCCCGCCTCCATCGCGCGCTGGGCAATCGTCGTGGCATTCGCGCGGTTCATGATGAGCGGACGGATGGCTTCGCTGACCAGCAGCAGTTCGTAAATGCCTTTGCGGCCCTGGTAACCCTGTTGACGACATTCCTCGCACCCGGCACCATGCCAGAATTTCGCCGTGCCGATCTCGTCCTCGGGAAACCCGATCCGGCGCAGGTAATCCGCATCCACCTTCTGTTCCGTCTTGCAGTGCGAACAGATCGTGCGCACCAGGCGTTGCGCCATCACGGCTTCGACCGACGACGCCACGAGAAACGGTTCGATGCCCATGTCAATCAACCGCGTGAAGGCGCTGGGCGCATCGTTCGTATGCAGCGTGCTGAAGACCAGATGGCCGGTCAGCGAGGCGCGGATGGCAATTTCCGCCGTTTCCTGGTCGCGAATTTCCCCCACCATCACCACATTCGGATCCTGGCGCAGAATATGACGCAGCCCCATCGCAAACGTGAGGCCGATTTCCGTGCGCACGGCAATCTGATTGATGCCTTTGAGCTCATATTCCACCGGCTCCTCGATCGTGATGATGCGTTTGTGGACCGAGTTGATCGCGCTCAAAAACGCATAAAGTGATGTGGATTTGCCCGAACCGGTCGGTCCGGTGACCAGGAAGATGCCGTGCGGTTTGACGATGATTTCGCGGATGGCCGTCTCTTCCAACTGGGAGAAGCCGAGTTTGTCCAGGCTCAGGAAGATTTTCCCGCGCGTCAGCAAACGCAGCGAGACGCTTTCGCCATAAACCGTCGGCACCGTCGAAACGCGGATGTCGATTTCCTCGCCCTTGATGCGGACGTTGATGCGGCCGTCCTGCGGCAGGCGCTTTTCGGAGATGTTCATGCCGCTCATCACCTTGATGCGCGAGATGAGCGCCGATTGAAAACGCTTGAGTTGCGGCGGCATCGGCGTCTGATGCAAAATGCCGTCAATGCGGTAGCGGATGCGCAATTCATCCTCCGCCGGTTCGAAATGAATGTCCGTGGCGCGGTCCTTGAAGGCTTCCCAGATGACCTGGTTGACGAACTTGATGACACTGGCCTCCTGGTCGTCCTCGGTGATTTCCTTGTCGCTGGCGATGTCCAGGTCCAGCGCCTCGCCTTCCCCCAGTTCGTCGAGCGTCTCGGCGCCGACCCCGAAGTATTTCTTCAGCGCCTTCTCGATTTCCATCCTGGGGGCGAGGGCGAACTGCACGGGCATGCCCGCGTTGAACCGCACGGCATTCATCATCGCGGCATCGAACGGATCGCTCACCACCACCTGGAGCACACCGTCGTTGACGTCTGTGGGGAGCACCGAATATTGAAAGGCAATCTTGGTGGAAATTTTGTTCCGGGTTTCCGGCGGGATGGTGTGTTTCGGCAGATCCAGAAACGGCCACTCCAGCGTCTGCGCCAGTTTTTGGAGAAAGGCCTCCTCGGTCATTCCGCGTTCCCGGGCGATAAACCCAAGCAACGGTTCGGTCGAGCCGCCGGTCGTGGCGGCACGCCAGGAGTCGCGCCAGTTGTCAAACTGGACGGGCGTCGCATCGGCGACGGAGGCAACCAGATTTTTTACCGAACTAAAACCCATGTGTTTCCTTCATTTAAGGTTCCTTCATTCAACAGCGAAAAGCCGGGAAAGTTGCGGTTTTACATTAAAAATTCAAGCACACAACACACCATTTTCCACCCTTCGCCTTAATCCGTGCAATTTGGCCGCATATTCGCTATTCATGCCCCAATATGAAACAATTCGCCACCGTCACCGTCATCGGTCGGGACAAAACCGGCGTGATTGCCCGCGTCACCGCCTTCCTGTTCGAGCAGCATGCCAACATCGAGGCGCTGGAGGAACAGGTCACCCGCGGCCAGTTCAGCATGACCCTGCAAGCCTCGTGGCATCCGGCGGATTGCAACGGCGCCAGCCTTCGCGTCGGCCTCGACCGCCTGGCGCGGCAGTTGGGCATGGAAATCAAGATCCGGTTCACGGAACCGAATCGCCGCCAGCGGTTCGCCATCATGGTCACCCGGGAACCTCATTGCCTCGACAGCCTCCTGGATGCCCACCGGCGCCGGCAATTCAAGGCGGATCCGGTGCTGGTGATGTCCAACCGCCCCGATCTGGCGACGAGGGTCAAAAAAGCCGGGCTGCCGTTTATATCCGTGCCCTGGACCGATCGCGCCCGGGCCGAGGCCCGCGCGCTGCGTCTGCTGGAGGAATATCAGGTTGATTTTGTGGTGCTGGCGCGTTTCATGAAGATTCTATCGCCAAACTTCGTGTGGCGATACAAAAACAAGATCATCAATATTCACCCGTCGCTGCTGCCGAGTTTTCCGGGGCCGCAGGCGTACCGGCAGGCGTATGAAAGCGGCGTGAAGATTGCCGGAGTGACGGCCCATTTTGTTTCGATGCGGCTGGATGAAGGCCCCATCATCGCCCAGGGTTCGTTTCAAATTCGTCCCGGCATGGCGTTCAAGGAGATTGTCGCGCAAGGCCAGAAACTCGAAGCGGACGTCCTGGTCAAAGCGGTTAAAATTTATCTGGGCAAGCACCTCGACGTCCATTGGGGCGTGGTCAAAGAGGTTTAGACCGGTTTGCTTTGGAGACGCCGGGCAACCCGGGCCGGTGAAGGGTTGCATTGCCGCCGGCGCGGGTTTAGTTTGCAACCGGGTCTGGAGTTTGCAGCCCCCGGAAAGGAAAAAATTATGGCAAAGAAAACAAACTCACGAAACGGCAGCCATGGCCAAAAACAATCCTTCGCCTTCTCCGCGCCCGGCGCCGGAAGTGTGCAATTGGTGGGGGATTTTACCCATTGGCAGGAGCATCCCATCCATTTGCAGAAAGGCACGGACGGCACGTGGCGGACCACCGTGCAATTGCCACCGGGCACCCACCATTATCGCTTCCTGGTGGACGGTGAATGGCGTGATGATCCCAAGTGCGCCCTCCGCGCGCCGAATCCCTTCGGCAGCGAAGACATGATGCGGCTGGTGGCCTGAGCGACAGCCCCGGGACGGGCGGGGATTGGTTTTACTGTGCGCCCTTGAAACAAATCACCGGCGCGTAGCGGGGCTGGTTTGTTGTTATCTGCCCTAAATCAGGACTCCGGCACTGTGGTCTCGACTCAAGTTGCCGGCATGGTATGATGTTCCTGTGAATGAGCTTCTCATTGGTTTGGTTGGCGCCTTGATGGCCACCAATCAGCCGCTCGCCGTCAGCAATCTGATCCAGCAACACGCCGGAGTTTCGGTCAGCCTGGTGAATACAAACGACGCCGCGGGGAGGGAATTGGACGATTTGATGGCCAGGGACGATGCGGAAATGGCCGAGGTGGACGGATGGATTCGGGAAAACAACGCGTTTGCGGAGCAGGGTGCCGGCGAATCCAAGGAGGCGCTGAACCGGCGTATCCGGGCCAGGCTCGATACCATCCGCAAGGGCTACGAAGATTATCTGCAGCGTTATCCCGATTCCGCGCGCGGACACCTCGCGTATGGCAGCTTTCTGCATGATATCGGCGATGAAGAAGCGGGGGGGGCGCAATGCGCCATCGCCGCGCGGCTTGATCCTAAAAATCCCGCGGCCTGGAACCAGCTCGCCAATTACTGTGGCGAGTACGGTCCGATGACCAACGCTTTTGTCGATTATGCCAAGGCCATCGAACTGGATCCCACCGAGCCGGTGTATTATCAAAATCTGGCCACGACGGTTTATCTCTACCGCAAGGATGCGCGGGAGTTTTTTGGCATCAACGAACAGCAGGTTTTTGACAAGTCGCTCGCGCTGTATCGCAAGGCCATGGAATTGGACCCGCAGAACTTTCCGCTGGCGACCGATTACGCGCAAAGTTATTACGGCATCCGGCCCCTGCGCACCAACGATGCGCTCCTGGCCTGGACCAATACGCTGAAGATTGCCCATGACGACACCGAGCGGGAGGGTGTTTATCTGCATCTGGCCCGGATCAAAATCGCCGCCGGCCGTTTCGCCGAGGCCCGCGCGCATTTGGACGACGTGACCAACATGGCGCTGGCCGACCTGAAGCAACGGCTGGAACGTAGCCTCGTCGATCATCAGAACGCCGCCACCAATGCCGCAATTGTGGGAGTCGCCACCAACCTGCCGGCGGCACCCACCAATCCGCCCGGGCGGACGCCGTGAAATTTTTTCATGGTTTGCCGCCTGATTTCTGCTACCTTGCCGGACACAATTTGCACCAACCATGAGCTTTTACGAAAAATTGAAATTTGACGCGAACGGCCTCATTCCGGCCATCATCCAGGAACAAAAAACCGGGCGCGTCGTCATGATGGCGTGGATGAACCGCGCCTCGCTCGAAAAAACCGTTGAAACCGGCAAGACGCACTTCTGGAGCCGCTCACGCCAGAAATTCTGGATGAAGGGCGAGGAAAGCGGCCATACCCAGACCGTCCGGGACATTGCTTTTGACTGCGACGGCGACACGTTGCTGATTCAGGTGGACCAGATTGGCGCGGCTTGTCACGAGGGTTATCAGTCGTGCTTTTTCCGCTCGGTGGAAAAGGACGGCCAGGCGTTTAAAATCACCGAGCCGCAGCTCGAAACTCCCGAACAGATTTACGGAAAGAAGAAGTGATGGATGACATGGTGCCATTCGCCAGCCGCGATTATTTTCTGTTGCTGCTGCTGCTGGTTTTTGCCCGGGGAATGGATTTCCTCAGCACCTGGGTCGCGACCCCGAACCTGGTCCTCGAAGGCAATCCACTGGCCAAAAAACTGGGCTGGAAATGGGGTTTGCTGCTCAACGCCGGGCTGGCCGGAATTTTGTCGCTGTGGCCATTGTCCTCCATTGTCGTCGCCACCGCCAGCGTGCTGGTGGCCGCGCGGAACTTCCAGTCGGCGTGGCTGATGCATTCACTGGGGGAGGAAAATTACCGCCGATGGTATATCGAGCGCGTGCAGGAGACCCGCATCATGCTTTACCTGTTGTGCCTGGCCGGGAACACGCTGTTGACCGCCGCCGTTGGCGCGGTCTTGATTTATGCCAGCCATTTGCGGCAGCTGTGGCCGTTTGCCATCGGCATGGGCATGGTGGCGTATGCCGTGGCCGTGGCCTTTTATACGCTCCTGGCGCTCTGGCGGATCCGGCGTGCCGGAAAGAAAATGGAGGCCCGGCTCAACGGTTACACCCATCCAAAACCATTGGCTGTGGATCCCTGGACACGCCTCGAAAATCGCGCGCCAGATAAAATCATTCCATAAATGTACTCACCGACCCCGGATGAATTTTTAAAACTGGCGGCCCAGGGCAATGTGATTCCCGTCACCCGCCGCCTGCTCGCCGACCTGGAAACCCCGCTTTCCGCCTACCGGAAAATCCGCGGCGCCGGCGAATCGTTTTTATTTGAATCCGTCGAAGGCGGCGAGCACATCGGCCGGTACTCTTTCGTCGGGTGCAACCCGCGCGCCGTCATCCGGCAGATCGGCGACCGCGTCGAAGTCATCGAAAACGGCAAGGTCGTTGAAAAATTCGAAGTTCGGAGCGCGGCTGTCTCAGCCGCGCTCCAAGTCCGTGACGGTCTGGCCGTTGTTGAACGGGTGATGAAAAAATATCACGCGGTTCTGCTGCCCGGCTTGCCGCGTTTTACCGGTGGTGCCATCGGCTTCATCGGTTATGAATTTATCCACGATGTTGAGCCGGTGGTGCCGCGGCCGCCCCAGGATGAATTGCAGACCCCGGTGATGGTTTTTCTCATCGCCGACCAGCTCCTGATCTTCGACCGCGTGACCCAAACCATCACTGTCCTGGTCAACGCCTTCCTCGACGGCGCCGCCAGCCCGGCTGAGGCCTACGAGGATGCCGTCGGTGAAATCGAGCGGCTTGTTTCGCTGCTGGAACAGCCGAGCGAACACCGGCCATTGACGATGCCGGAAGTGGTGCCGCCCGTGGCCTTTGAATCAAATCGCACCCGGGAAAAATTTTCCACCGACGTCCTCACCGCCAAGCAATACATCACGGCGGGCGACATCATCCAGGTCGTCGGTTCGCAGCGGTTTTCCGCGCCGGTGAAGGCTTCACCTATTGATGTTTATCGCGCCGTGCGTTCCATCAATCCGTCGCCGTATATGTTTTTGCTGGAACTGGCGGGTTTCTCCCTCGTGGGCGCGTCCCCGGAAGTGCATGTGCGCTGCGAGGATGGCAAGGTGGAAATCCGGCCCATCGCCGGCACGCGGCCCCGCGGCAAAAACGCGGAAGAGGATGCCGCGCTGGAAAAGGAATTGCTCGCCGACCCGAAGGAACGCGCCGAACACGTGATGCTGGTGGACCTGGCGCGCAATGACATCGGGCGCGTGTGTGATTTCGGCAGCGTGCAGGTGAAGGACCTCATGATTGTCGAGCGTTACAGCCACGTCATGCACATCGTCTCGCAGGTCGAAGGCCGGCTCTCCGCCGACAAGACGCTTTACGATTTGATGCGGGCGACGTTTCCCGCCGGCACGGTCAGCGGGGCACCCAAAATCCGCGCCATGCAGATCATTGCCGAGCTCGAACAGACCACCCGCGGGCCGTATGCGGGTTGCATCGGTTATTTTTCCTTCAATGGCAATCTCGATACCTGCATTACCATCCGCACTGCCCTGCTCAAGGACGGCAAGGCTTATGTGCAGGCCGGCGGCGGCTGGGTGAATGATTCGACGCCCGATGGCGAATTTCAGGAAACCGTCAACAAATCCATGGCCATGCGCAAAGCTGTGGCCATGGCGGAAGGTTTTGCGCGCTGATCCGTTTGCCCCATTGGCAAACCGTACCACGGTCAGGCCGGCGAAAGTGTTTGCTGAAGTTCTCCTTTTTGTTAAGTTCGTTTTAACAGGAAAAAGTTATGAAGCGTTGGCTCATCGCAATGGCTGGACTGCTTCTGGGTGCAGCGACGGTCCAATCCGCCCAGGTGGGGCTGATCAAAATTGACGGCGCCATCGGCCCCGCCACCGCCAGTTACATCAGCCGTACTGTGGACATTGCGGCGGCGCAACATGACGAATGCCTCATCCTTCAGCTGGATACCCCCGGCGGCCTGCTCGATTCCGCCTCGGAAATTGTCCAGAAATTTTACGATGCGAAAGTGCCCATCGTGGTCTTTGTCGCGCCGGCGCCGGCTCGGGCCGGCAGCGCGGGCGTTTTCATTACCATGGCGGCGGACGTGGCGGTGATGGCGCCGCATACCCGCATCGGGGCGGCGCACCCGGTCGAGATCGGGGCCAGTGGCAACGTCGAGAAGACCGATGACACGATGAAGACCAAGATTGAGAACGACACCGCCATGTTCGCCAAATCGATTGCGGAGAAGCGGCATCGCAACGCCGACTGGGCCATTTCTTCCGTGCGCGAAAGTGTTTCCATTACCAGCGAAGAAGCGTTGGATCAGGGGGTCATTGATTTCATTGCCGACGATATGCCGGACTTGCTCAAGCAGCTTGACGGGCGTGAGGTGGGTGACAAGACGCTGCACACTGCGAATGCCACGGTGGTGGAAATTCCGATGAACACCTGGGAGGATTTTTCCCGGTTGTTTTTGCGGCCGGAAGTCATGTTCATATTCATGTTGATGGTGATTTATGGAATTATCGGCGAGCTGAGCAGTCCCGGCGCGATCCTGCCGGGCATCGTCGGGGCCATTGCGCTCATCCTGGTGCTGTATATGTCGTCCATCCTGCCGGTCAATGTCACCGGGCTGGTATTGATCGGCCTGTCGATTGCCTTGTTCATCGTGGACGTTTATTCCCCGACGCACGGCATATTGACGGCCGGTGGCATCGTGGCCTTTTTCCTTGGCGCCCTGATGCTGTTCAGCCATGCCGCGCCGGGTTTTGGATTGTCATTGTCCTGGATCATTCCCGCGACCATTGTCACGGCGGCCTTTTTCATATTCGTTGTTGGCAAGGGCGTTCGCGCCCAGTTTCAGCCGGCGCGCACCGGCAAGGAAATCATGCTGGGCCGGACCGTCAGCGCGCTGTCGCCGATCGATGCGCAGGGCGGCCGGGTGTTCATCGAAGGTGAAAACTGGAACGCCGTGAGCGAAACGCCGGTGGCAGCCGGGCAGCTGGTGGAAGTCACCGGCATCGAAGGCTTAACGTTGAAAGTGAAACCCAAACAGAAAGAAATGGAGAAATTATGAATGACGTCATTGGTGCTCTCGTTGCAAAACTCGGCGTAACCGCCCTGGTCATTTTCATCCTTGCGGTTTTCATCCTACCGCAGGCGATGCGCATTTTGCGCGAGTACGAGCGCGGCGTCATCTTCCGGCTGGGCAAACTCCAGGGCGCGAAAGGACCAGGGTTGATTTTCCTGATTCCCGTCGTGGACAAGCTGGTGCGGATGGATCTGCGCGTCGTGACCATCGACGTGCCAAAGCAGGAAATCATGACCAAGGACAACGTGCCGGCCACGGTGGACGCGGTGGTTTATTTCCGCGTCGTGGACCCGAACGCGGCGGTGGTGAAGGTGGAAAATTTCTGGAAAGCCACCTCGCTCATCGCGCAAACGACGCTGCGCAGCGTGCTGGGCCAGTCTCCGCTCGACGATCTGCTCTCCCAACGCGACGTGATCAACCAGAAATTGCAGGAAATCATTGATAAGCAAACCGAGCCGTGGGGCATCAAGGTCACTGGCGTGGAAGTGAAGGAAGTGGCGTTGCCGGACAGCATGAAACGCGCGATGGCCAAGCAGGCCGAGGCCGAACGCGAACGCCGCGCCAAGGTGGTGAACGCCGAGGGCGAATTCCAGGCCGCCGAAAAAATGGTGCAGGCCGCCGCATTGATCGCCCGGGAACCGATTGCGTTACAATTGCGCTATCTCCAGACCATGCGCGAAATGGCGAGCGAGCACAACACGACCACATTTTTGCCGCTGCCGATTGACTTATTCAGCGCTTTTTTGAAAAAATAGGCGCCGGGCCGGATGACGGTCCGGATTTAAACCATGCCGCTTTACGAATACGAATTGTGCGAAGGCGACTGCAAGGTGTGCGGGGGCAGGTTCACCTTGCGCCGCCCGTTGTCGGCCAAGCCGCTGACGAATTGTCCGGCCTGCAAGAAGCCGGTGCACAAGATCATTTCCACCTTCAATTCGCCGCACAAACTCAAGCCGGTGTCCATATCGGACGCCAAAAAAGCCGGGTTCACCGTGCTCAAAAAGGTCAGTAAGGGCGAGTACGAACGGCAGTGATCGTTGCGTTGGCGTCAGGAGCAGAGGCAAGAGCCGGCCATAGCCGCGGCTCGTCAAAGCGGGGCCATCCGCACGAACATTCCCCAAACCGCCAGCTCACGCCCCAAAGTAAAACCTCGCAAAGCTCTACGCGCGCTGGGAAGAGTTGGAGGCAATTCGGGCGGCTTCGCCTTCGTCACCGGTCGGTTGATGTGTTTTCTGCATTCCCATTGTTGAGGTTAGAATGTTCGCTCAACAAACTGGATTCTTTAGTTTCCATGAACCACGATTGAGATGAGCCAGAAATCCTGCGTCGCGCAGCACTTGTAACTGTTGCCGGATTTTTTCTCGAATATGGCGATTGCCGGGATGAAGTTTCTCCAGATGAGGTGCCAATGTGTAAACATCTTGAGTGGAGAAAACTGGTGTATTCAAGGAACGAACGACTGTAAGCACGTCCAGTGTCCAGCCGCGTTGAGTAATAGAAATTTTTTCGAGGGGTTTGACATGTCGAAATTGCTTGCGCACCACGTTTTCAGGCGTGATTTGATTTTCGGTAACAAGTGAGATGCGAGCTTCGGGAGGTATCCGAATCAATGCGATGTTACAGCCAATCCATCCGGCCCGTCGGGCTGTTGGCGCAAGAGGGTTTCTTTTAATGATCGCCGATGCCGGAAAAGCGAAATGCGGGACGAGTAATAGATTCTTTACGCTCCAAGTGCGGAGATCGTATTGCATAAAGTAGAAATTTGGCGTCTGGTCGTTTCGAATCGCGCTCATCATGGCTTCATATGCCCCGTCACTTACATGGTTGCCGATTCGCTGCTGCTGGCCTTTGAGCTGGTACCTGAAATTACAACGTGGACAGACAAAGTCGCTGGCTTTTGTGTTATTCTTCAAACGGCTCAATCTCGAAGAAGAACAATTCGGACAATAAAGGTTATTTTCTCCCCAAAATTCTGTCACGACGCGTGCTCGTTGCGAGCCGCTTTGGTATTCAGCTGCCAATTCACCATCCATCGATAAATTCATTGGCAGCGATTAGACCACCGACTAAGTCATGCTTCAACTTGATTTCAGACGGCAGATCGTTCTGGTAAGGTCATTGTGAATACGGCAGATAATGTTTCTTTTGGCATGTCAGAAAAAAGCGCAGGTTGGAGGTCGCCACCCGCATATTCATCTCCCGGAGAATCACCCTTGTCCCAATCAACCAGTATTATCCGCACATCGTTTGCGTCGGTGTACACTTGCTGAACGACGCCTCCACTGACCTCAACAATGATGGTTCTCATGATATTTAGGGGGAGAGACTTTTTTTTGGCTATTGTGGTAGTTTTCTCGGATGGATTTTGGAAAATCTTTCACTGCCACGCCAAGGATCTATAACTGATTCTGCCTCAGATCCAGATCAAAATCCTGACCGTTCAAAATTGAGGACAATCAAGTTTGCTGTGGAATGTTCGTAATCCCTGATTCCACACGCATCTGCCTTTTCAATGACCCTCCCCCGTCGTAAAATAGATGGCCTGTGCCGGCCACGTTATATGATTTGATTCCGCGGGAGGAGAAACCCGGCAATGATGTCCTGCTGGGGCGCTTTCTGGCTTACGTGGAAGGACGGCGGTTGCAGCTTTATCCCGCCCAGGAATCGGCCATCCTGGAGTTGTTCGAGGAGAAGAACGTCGTCCTGAACACTCCCACCGGGTCGGGCAAATCGCTCGTGGCCACCGCCCTGCATTTCCAGGCCATCGCCCGGGGCCGACGCTCCATTTACACCTGCCCGATCAAGGCGCTGGTGAATGAAAAGTTCATGGCTCTCTGCCGCGAGTTCGGCCCCGACAATGTCGGTCTCAGTACCGGCGATGCGTCGGTCAATCGCGACGCGCCCATTCTGTGCTGCACTGCCGAAATTCTCGCCAACATCGCGTTGCACGAAGGCGCGGCGGCCAATGTGCAGGAGGTCGTCATGGACGAATTCCATTATTACGCCGACCGCGAGCGCGGCGTGGCGTGGCAGGTGCCGCTGCTGACGCTGCCACAGACGCGGTTTCTCCTGATGTCCGCCACGCTGGGCGACACGACGTTTTTCGAGGAGGAACTCACGCGGCTCAACGGGCGGCCGACGGTTGGCGTTACGTCCTCGGACCGGCCGGTGCCGCTGGAACATGCGTATTCGGAATTGCCGCTGGCCAAGACGCTGGAGAGCCTCGTCGCCGACGGCAAGGCGCCGGTGTATGTGGTCCATTTCACACAACTGGAGGCCGCGCAGAGCGCGCAGGATTTCACGAGCATCAACGTCTGCACCCGCGAGGAGAAGGCCGCACTGTCCGGTGCCGTCGAAGGATTCAAGTTCAGCAGCCCATACGGGCCCGACATCAGAAAATGGCTGCGGCACGGCATCGGGTTGCATCATGCCGGGTTGCTGCCGAAATATCGTGTGCTCATCGAGCAGCTCGCGCAGAAGGGTTTGCTGAAAGTCATCTGCGGTACGGACACGCTTGGCGTGGGCATCAACGTGCCGATCCGCACCGTGCTGTTCACGCGGTTGTGCAAGTACGACGGTCAAAAGACCGGCATCCTGAGCGCGCGCGATTTTCACCAGATTGCCGGCCGGGCCGGGCGCAAGGGCTTTGACGACCGCGGCTGGGTGGTCGTGCAGGCGCCGGAACACGTGATCGAAAACCTTAAGCTCGCGGAAAAATCAGCGCGCGACGGCAAGAAAACCGTGAAACGCCAGCCGCCGGAAAAGAATTTCGTCAATTGGGACAAAAACACCTTCCTGCGCCTGATTGCCGCGCCGCCGGAGCGCCTGACCTCGCGTTTCCAGGTGACGCACGGGATGTTGCTTAATGTGTTGAGCCGGAACGGCGACGGTTGCCGGGCGATGCAGCAGCTCATTGCGCGCTGTCATGAAACGCCGCGGCAGAAACAGGCACACATCAAACGCGCCTGGCAATTGTTCCGCTCGCTGCTGGATCGGAAGATCGTTGAGTTTATTAATCCCAGTAGGAGCCGAGGTAACGAGGCTTTGAAGTCAAACTCTCAAACAGAAAGCCAAAGCCTCCTCACGTCGGCTCCTACTGGACAAAAGATTCGCGTGAACATCGCGTTGCAGGAGGATTTTTCGATGGACCAGGTGCTGTCGTTGTATCTGCTCGACACGATTCCGCTGGTGGACCCGCAGCAGCCGGATTACGCGCTCATCCTGCTGACCCTCGTAGAATCCATCCTCGAAGATCCCGACATCATCCTGCGCAAACAGCTCGATCGGGTGAAAGACGAGAAGATGGCCCAGATGAAGATGGAAGGCATCGAATACGACCGCCGGATGGAAGAGCTGGAAAAGCTCGAGTATCCGAAGCCGAACCGGGAATTCATTTATTCGACGTTCGACGCCTTTGCCGACCGGCATCCGTGGGTGGGCCAGGAAAACATCCGCCCGAAATCCATTGCCCGGGAGATGTTTGAATCGTTCCGTTCGTTTTCCGATTACATCCGGGATTACGAGTTGCAGCGGGCCGAGGGAGTTTTGCTCCGGCATTTGAACCGGGTTTACAAGGTCCTCGCCCAGAATGTTCCCGATGCGGCCAAGAACGATCAGATCCGCGAGATGGAGTTGTATCTGGCCTCGATGATCCGCCAGGTGGATTCGAGCCTGCTCGATGAATGGGAGAAGATGCGCGACCCGAGTTTCCAGCGAGCCGAGACCAAGGAAGTGCGCCCGCCCGGCGCGGAGGAAGCCGCCCAGGACGTCACCCGCGATACCAAGGTCTTCACGGCGGCGATTCGAAACCGCATTTTTATTTTCCTGCGCGGACTGGTGATTGCCGATTACGAAGCGGCCTTGGCCTCGCTTTCGGAGGGTCGAGTTCCACGAGACCCAAAAATTAATTTTGACAGTCAAAGTAAGGGGCTCGTGACCCTCGCCCCTCCGAGGGATGCCGAGGGTCAACCGTGGACGGCTGAGCGATTACGCACGGCACTGGAAGCCTACGAGCAGGAACACGAGCGCATCTGCCTCGACCCGAATGCGCGGAACACGCGGCACACCTACGTTGTTACTTCTGAAGACAAGAAAAGCTGGCGGGTCCAACAAATGTTGGTTGACCCGGAGGAAGCCAATGACTGGGTGGCTGAATTTGAAGTGGACCTGGTCCAGTCCCGGACGCTCGGCGAGCCGTTCCTTCAGCTCCGCCGAATCGGCAGTCTGGTTTGAGTTGTAGCGCCGGGCGTCCCGCCTGATGTTGAGCCGGAGCATCCTGCCCGGCGGAAAAGGACGTGAACACACCATCGCCCTTAAGAATTCCTACGTCACTTTGAATGCGGGCGACTCTTTCCGGGCGGCGAGACGCGCGCCCTCTACGTCAGGCGGGACGCCCGACGCTACAATTTACGGGGCTTTATGCGACGTATCAGCAGCTGGAGGTGCCTCTGGTTTCTTCGTTGAGGTGACCGGCTGGTTGATCCGATATTCCTTCAACTCGGCATAGATGGATTGGGCGAGGCCGGACTTGGCGAAGCCAATCGTCCTGGCGCCTTTGATTTTGAAAAATGTTTCCAGGTCCGCCGGCGTGAAGTGTTGCACCACAGGGTAATGCTTGAAATCCAGCAGGATTTCCGCACGGACGTTTTCCGCGATATCATCGGTGATGAGCACGAAATGCAATTTGCCCTTGTTGTGGCGCACCTTCTCACGGCCAATCAGCAGAATGCCCGCTCGCAAGACGAACGGAAACATGCGTTCAACGGATCGGGCTGGAGCTGGCTCGTTCCTGGGAGCACTGGCCTCTGGCCGGTTGGTTTCAGGATATTGCTGATTTGCCGGCGGGACGCCGGCGCTCCCAGGTTCTGTATTCACGCGGCCTTGACCTTCACCTTTTTCCCCTTGATCTGGGTGCGGTTAAGTTTCGCGAGAATCGCGTTGGCGTGATCGGTTATCACGTCCACAAACAGATGGTGCTCGCGGATGTCCACGTTCCCGACGACCTTGCCCGGCAGGCCGGTTTCGCCGGCAATGGCGTTGACGATGTCAATCGGGACGACGCCCGTGGCTTCGCCGAGATTCATGTGCAGGCGCGTGTAATCGCCTGCTGGCGGCCGGCTCTTTTTCGGTGGCTGAACGGTTTTTGCTTCGGCGGGTCCCTGGCGTTGCCAGGGTGGAGTGGATTTGCCCGGGGTTTTTGATTCAACCGGCTTGCGGGGTTCGGGCTTCACCGAGGCCAGAATTTCCGCGTCGGAAAAGGTCTTTTCAACTTCCGGATTCGCAGTCGCATCAGTGGCAGGTGTGGGAATGGCTTTGACACGCGCTGAGTCGGAAACCGGTGCCACTGTGGCGGGCAGTTTTTCCGGACGAGGTGTTTTGGCGACCGGTGTCGCGATGCGCGTCGGCGGACGTTCCTCGCGGCGTGCGGCAAAACGTTCCGGGTGCTCGAAGCGTTCACGACTTTCGCCGCGCGGGGCACGGCGGTCGTCGGAGCGCATGCGCGGGCGGCTGTCCTGATAATTTCCACGTTCCTGACGTTCGGGACGCTCGTAATCCCCGGTGCGTTGTGTTGGGGCCGGCGCGCTTTCGCCGCTCTGCAATTGGGCAAGGCACGCCGACGCAATATCGGTTGAGGTGAAACCTTCCTCCAGCAGTCGTTCGATCAACGCGTCCTGTTTTTTGAACTCGCCACTTTTCAACGTGACGCGGAGTTTGTCGAGGAACACATTCGCGCGCGCCTCTTCCACTTCGCCCGCCGTCGGGGGCTTGCCGCGTTGAATCCGCATGTTCGTGTAACGCTCGATGACGCGGATCTGAAACAGCTCACGACCGGAGGCAAACGAGATGGCCCGGCCACTGCGGCCTTTGCGGCCCGTGCGTCCGATGCGGTGAACGTAATCCTCACCGTCGTAGGGCAGGTCGTAATTGAACACCACCTCGACGTCATCGACGTCAATGCCGCGCGCGGCGACGTCGGTGGCGACGAGAAATTCGAGGCCGGACTTGCGGAACTTATTCATCACGCGGTCGCGTTGCGCCTGGTTCATATCGCCGTGCAGCCGGTCGGCGGAGTAACCCTGCGCGTTCAGATGGTCCACCAGGTCATCCACCATGCGCTTGGTGTTGCAGAAAATGATGCCGAGCTTAAGATCGTGGATGTCGATGAGTCGCGTGAGCAGTTCGATTTTGAAGCGGCGGTCCACCTCGTAATAAACCTGCTCGACGGTCGGCACGGTCTTCGCCGTCTGCTCGATGCGCACCTGCTGCGGGTCGCGCGAGTATTTCTCGATCAACTGCTGGATCGGGCGCGGGATGGTGGCGGAGAAAAAGACCGTCTGCCGTTCCTTGGGTGTGGTCTGCAGGATCACCTCGATGTCATCCCGGAAACCCATGTTGAGCATCACGTCCACCTCGTCCAGGATGACCATCTTGATGGTTTCGAGCCGCAGCGTGCCACGCCGCATATGGTCCATCACGCGACCTGGCGTGCCGATGACGATTTGCGCGCCCTGTTTGAGTCCCCAGAACTGGCGTTCGTAGGATTGGCCGCCGTAAATCGGCAGCGCCGTGATGCCGCGCTTGAAAAGTGAAAGCTTGTGGACCTCCTCCGATACCTGCACGGCCAGCTCGCGCGTCGGACACAGGATGAGCACCTGGACCGCGCGCAGGTTGGGGTCGGTCTTCTCGATGGCGGGGATGGCGAACGCGGCGGTCTTGCCGGATCCGGTCTGGGACTGGCCCACCACGTCCTTGCCCTCCATGAGGACCGGGATGGCCGCGGCCTGAATGGGCGCGCACTGCTCAAAGCCCAGTTTATCAATGGCTTTCAGCAGTTCGGCAGAAAGGCCCAGCTCGGGAAATAATTTTGGTGTCATGCAATAATCTCTGGTCAACCACGACAAGACTAACAGGCTGGCGGGTGGAACGAGAGCTAAATCTGGTGGTGGGTCTCAGAAGGAGGCAGTTTGTGTTATACGCCCGCCCTCACCTTTTTTCCTTTCCCCCAGGAGAGGAAAATCGCCAGGGTTCGATTCTGATTGGCGGATAATTGTCCGGCCAGTTCCGTCGTGCGAATTTACACAATGACGGCAAACAATTCACCCTCTCCTGGAGGAGAGGGCCGGGCTGAGGACGGACCTAACATAACAAATTGACAGTCAGATTCCCAAGTTACCCGCGGTTGAGAGTGGTTGGTTCGCGGGCGACCTGGAAGACCGCGAGGCAGACCTGGGCCTGTGCCGGGTTGTTAAGGGCGAATGCGCCTTGGCGGATTTTTCGAACGGGCTCACCTTCAAATTCCACCGGCAAACGTTCATTCAGCGAGCGGGCATAGGTTGCAAAATCATCGAAGCCTTCTGCGTGGAGCGTAGAGTGATTGACGAGCCGGAAAAGACCGTGACTGCCGGGCGCCACCTGCTTCATCAGTTCCACGGTCACCCGACCCATCGTGTAACGCGGATTGATTTCCACGATCGGCTTGAGCCGGCAATCGCCTTCCGGCGTGCGATAAACAAACGCGTCGATGCCTGCTGGCCCTAAAAACCCCGCTTGCCGAAATTCAGCTTCGAGCAATGTGAAAATGTCGGCGTAGAACGCGTGCAGGCGGGTGGCGATGTCTGGCGGTTCGGAGAAAATCCCGATGATGTCCTGGGGGATACGCCGTTCAAATTTCGGCGCGGCCGAATTTCCATGAAACTGGCCCCTGGCATCGTTGATCAAACCCGTGTAGCCGCACAATTTCAAACCGTTAGCTGTCATTTCCAGTTGCATGGAAAAATCCCGCACGCGTTCCAGCCACGGCTCGACGACGAGCTGCCGGTGATTTTCCATGGCATGGGCAATCCAGCGGCGGTGATTTTCCAAAAGTTCCGGCTCGAATGACCGGATGGCATTGCTGCCGGCCAGGCCGAGCGCCTGTTTGATGACGATCCGGTGATGTCCGCGTTGGCGGATGGTCGCGATAGCTTCGAGCACGTCGGCGAGCGAATCCACTGCGATGCCGATTTCGTTTTCAGTGCAGAGCCACGGTTCTGTAGCCGCCGATGTGAATCGGCGCTGATCTCCTGATAAAGAAGAATGCGCGGGCTGACGTCCGCGGCTACGACCGAGAACTGTTCTCAGCTGTTCCGCACTCCAGGCTTTGGAATAAAGCTGGGCGATGGCCGGATTGAAGCTCTGATTCGCGGCGCGCTGTTCGCCGGTGAGGCTGGCGAATAGCGGTTCGAGCAATTCCACGCTGTCCGGCCCCCACGCCCACGGTCGCAACCGGCCCAGTTTGCGTTCGGCAAGGTTGGTCCTCTGGTTTAGTTCGACAAATTCCGGCAGGGCGAAGCCGGCCTGTTTGATGCCGCTGAGCCATGCCACCGACGGCTTCCGCTCCACGAGCACGATATCGTCCTGGCGACATAAAAACTGTGGCAGATTCGCGAGGTCGCGCGCGAGCTGGGCCTGATGTTTGGTGGGATTGAACGCCTTGCCCCGGGCGATGCGGGCCTCGGCAAACGGATTGAAAACAAAAACATTCGGTGTGCGGCCCTTGGATTGCGAATAGACATCCAGCTCGGCGATGAATGCATCGTCGAGCCCTGCCGCGCGCCGGCCCTCAATGTTCAAGGTGATGCCCTTGGCCCGCTGCGGCGACAGCGGAAATTTCAATTGCCGACAAAACGCGTCCCAATCGCTCTCGCCCGGATTTTTCCAGCGCCGAAACCATTTCAAGCCATAGGCGACGTGGCCGATTTCGTCGTGATAAACCTTTTCGAGCAGCTTCGCGGTGGTGTCGTCGCCCACGGTGGCGAAGCCGCGCGCAAAATGCCGGGCGAAATCCAGATTCGCCTGCTCGAATGTCAGGCAGAGGCTGGAAACGTAATCCATCGGGTTTTCCATCACCGACACCGAGCGCCAAAAATAGCCACTGACGGGCAGTTCACCGAAATGAATTCCGCATTCCTTCATGCGCCGGAGGTAAAGGCGGGTGTGTTCCTGTTCGTCCTTGAGCGTTTGCAGCACGCCCTTGCGGAAGGCGGCGGGCGCTTCGGGAAAACGCAACAACACCAGCGCCATCAACTCGGTGGCGAGTAGTTCATGGTTGGCGAAAAAGTGGAGCAACCGGCCGCGCTCGCGCTCCTGCTCGAGATGTTTGGTGCCGGGAAATTCGCCGCGGGCCGTGCCGGTGACCTTGAAGCGCAATTCCGCCGGCCGGCCGGGTGAGGTCGGTGTGGCGAGCGGTGCGCCGGGCTGTTCGTCGGTGATGTCCGCCGGGCACCGGAGTTTTTCCTCCAGGGTGGTCGCGAACAAAACCTGTTCGGCAAAATCGTGCAGTTCCATGAACGACAACCTGCGTACCACCGATGCGGCGGGATTGCCAGCCGATCCTGACCGGGACGGCAAAGAAGTTGCTCGCAACCGTTTCCTGCGGCAAGCTTTGCAGACATGGCAGGAGCCGGCGTACCAGTGGATTCCTTGCGGCTCAGCCGCCGCGACATGCAGCGGCTGGGTCTGGTGCTGGCTTTGTCGCTGCTGTTGCACTTGATGGGCTGGGGCGGGTACGAAGCCGGCAAGGAGTTTGGCTGGTGGCAGCAATGGCATTGGCCAAAGTGGCTGCCGCGCCTGACCATTTTAAACATCAAGCCCCCGCCGCCGCAAAACAACGAGCAACAACTGGTGTTTGTGGAGGTCTCCCAGCCGAGCGCCGAAGCGCCCAAGGACACAAAGTATTATTCGAGCAAAAATTCCCGAGCGGGCGACCCGACACAGGGAGACAAGGATGTCCCGCAGTTGAACGGCAAACAAACCGAGATCGTAAAAACCGAGAACGTGCCGCGCCCCACGGTCAGCAAGCTGCAACCGGCACCGCCCACGCCGCAGAAGCCAGCGCCTTCCGTGGTGCAGCCGAAACCCTTGGTCAGCAAGCCGGGCGATTTGACCTTGGGCAAGCCGGAAACGTGGGACAAACCGACGCCACAGGAGGAACCGCGTCCGCGCACCGTCAAGCAGGCCCTCGCGCAACAATCGCAACGCCTGCCCGGTCCGCAAATGAGACAGGAAGGTGGTATGCAACGCCATTTGGAAGTTGCTTCCTTGGATGCGAGGTCAACGTCATTTGGTGCCTACGACGATGCATTGATCGATGCAGTTACACAATCCTGGTTTAATTTGCTGGATCAAACTAGATATGCGTCAGACAGTCACGGCAAAGTTGTCATCCAGTTTAATTTGCATAGCGATGGAAGTGTTACTGATTTGAAAATCGCAGGAGATACGGCCGATGATGTGCCGGGCGGGATATGGGCGATAGTCTGTCAATCGGCTATTGACAAAGCTGCCCCATTTGCCCGATGGCCGAGTGATATGTATCACGAGATTGGTTCGACTACCCGACCTGTTCGTTTTACATTTTATTACTGAAAATTCTTTTACATTATCCACAGTAGAAATTTATGATGGAGATACTGGTTTATCTTGTGCTGGGAATGACCTCGGTCGTCGGGCTGGCGTTCATTGTGGAGCGGGCGGTGATATTGCGCTGGGCCAAAGTCGTGCCGCCGGTCATTGTCGATGCGCTGGCCGCCTGCAAATCACGCGATGACGTGAAAGCACTCCGGCGCGTTTGCGGCCAAATGCCATCGCCGCTCGGCCGGCTGTTGCTGCTGGCCGCAGATCATTTGGACTGGACGAAGGATGACAACACCGAGGCGCTGCAGACCGCGGCGCGCCACGAAATCGTTCGGCTCGAACGCGGCCTGGTCGTGCTCGAAATCATTGTCGGCATCGCCCCCTTGCTCGGCCTGGTCGGGACGATTGCGGGCATGATCACCGTGTTCGGCGACCTCGGCCAGACCGGGCTGAATGACGCCACAAAGCTGGCCCAGGGGATTGCGCTAATATTGCGGGCCACGCTGATCGGGTTGCTTATCGCGATTCCCTCCCTGATTGCCTGGAGCTATTTCAGCAAGAAGGTTGAGGTTTTTGCCGTGGAAATGGAGGCGCTCTGCGACGATTTCATCCGTCGGCAATACCGTGAATCGGATCTCAACACCATCAAAGCCAAGACGCCGGAGGCTCCTGAGGCCAAATCTCCGGCGCCCGGCCTGAAAAAATAATGCGTTTCCTCGTCCATAAACGCCGCAACACACCCACCGTGATCATTGTCGCGCTGGTGGACGTGTTGATTGTGTTGCTGATTTTTTTGATGGTGACGACGACGTTCAAGCAGCAGTCGGCGTTGAAGCTCACGCTGCCTGAATCATCACAGGCCCAAAAGTCCGGCGCGACCAACAATCCGCCGGTTGTCGTGAGCATCGACACCAACGGGATCTATTACCTGGACAAGTTGCCGAAGACATTCGAGCAATTGAAGGGTGAATTGATTGCCCAGGCGGCGAAAAATCCACAGCTCATCCTTGCCATCAACGCCGATGAAAGGGCGCCCTGGGGCAAGGTGGTGAAAATTCGCGATGTCGCCGCCGAGGCAAAAATCAAATCCCTGGTCGCCTACACCAAGGAAGCACCCAAACCCTGATTACGGGGTTTGCTCTGCATGCAGCTGCTTCAATAATTCCGCGGTGACCGCCGCCGGCCGCCGCCGGGAAAAGCCGTAGCCCAGGAGACAACCTGCCAGGGTTGCCAGCGAGATGGCTGAGCCGAGGTAAAACCGCCGGTCTTCATAGGCGAATCTCACATGGTGCAAGCCGGCAGGAATTTCAATGGCCTGGAAGGCAAAATCGGCCGGCCACAACCGCGTTGGCTGGCCATCCACATAAGCCCGCCACGGATGATAATAGATTTGCGCCGCCACCACCATGGCCGGGTCGGCGGTCTCGACGTCGGCTTCAATTTGTCCGGCAGAAAATGTTGGTGACGAAATTTTCACCACGGTATGGTTGCTCGCGACGATGCTGGAGCTGGCTTCCGGCGGCAGGCAGACCTGCCGGGACGGATTGAACGTGGTGTTGGTGAACATCAGCACCGCGTCCAGGTCGTCGGTGAACAGGGGCTTTTGTCCGCCGGTGAGCAACGGCATGCCGGTGGAGCGCGGGGTCCATTCCCAGCGGTTGCTCGACATGGTGAGCGTTTGGTTCACGCCAATGAAATCAAGCAAGGTGTCGGGCGTGCTGCTGTTATGATAGGTGTAGAACATGGCTGCATACCGGCTCAGACAAAGGGGGAAGAAGCCGTCGCTGTTGGGAATAGTGTCGAGCAGGTTGCAATCCGAGGAGAGCGTGAAACGCCGTCCGAGGTAATCGGATGTGGCGTTGGTGAGAGCCAGGCGGCCGAGTGCGACACTCATCCCGAAAGGCACGAATGTCCGGGCTTCGCCGAAACGCGGCGCCGGCAAAGGACGCGACAGGCCGGGTTGATAAATCATCCGACTGACGGTTTGCGGTTGGGGGGCCTGCTGATATAAGTCCAGCCAGACCAGCGATAGGAGCAGCAACTGCCACCAGCGGTGCGAACCGGGTAAACGATTTTTCCCGGCCAGCCACCAGCCTCCCAGGATGACGGTGAAGAAACCGGCCCGGGCCAGGCCGTTCCACCAGACACTTGTCCGGTCATCGCCCGCCGGCTGTGATTTCCCATTCCACCACAGAAGGCCAAGGATCAAGGCGATTACCGCGAACCAGACCAGGCCTGGTCCTCTGCTCGAACGGAAGTCTTTCCGGCTGTCGGTGAATCGCATCTGAGCCAGCCCGTAGGCAGCCAATAGCGGCAGGATGAACACCGGCAGGATGATAAATTTGATGGGAAAACGCATCAAGCTGACGACACCAACGTGCCGGGACAACCAGCCATAGACTGGAGTTGCATCCCCCAACGCCAGAATGAGACACGACCCGGCCAGCCCGGCCAGCCACCAGACGCCTCCTTGTTGCAGGCGCCCTATTGCCGCGAGCGCCAAAACCAGGGTTGCCACCCCCAGATAAAACGAGTTGATCCAGAACTGGTTGTCCTGCATGAAAACGCCTTGATGGGACCGGCAATGAAACAACGGCACGAAGAAATTTGCCCAGCCGGATGGCGGCATGGGCCAGAGCGTCGCGGAAATGCCTTCCTGACGCCGTGAGAAATCCAGCAAGTCAAGGAACGGGAGCAATTGCGCCGCAGAGAGGCCGGTCACCAGCAAAATGATCAGGCCGGTGCGCCATGCTATTTTTCCGCGTCGGCCCTCGCTGCGAAAAAATTCAAACAGGCCAATCACGCCGAGCGACACCCAGGTCAGCAAGGTGGCTTCCGTGCCGCCGGAAAGCATTTGCAGCGCGCCGGCCAACGCCGCGAGGACAACGGTCCGGCCGCCTTCGCGCCACGCGCGTTCCGTGAGCCACAGCACCCACGGCATCCAGGCCAGTCCCGCGATGGTTGCCGGCCAGACCAGGCTGTTCAGCATGAGCCCATTGAAGGCGAAAACGATTCCGGCAAACGCGGCGGCCAGGTGATTTTGCGTCCGCTGCCGCGCGAAGAAAAACATTCCCAGGCCGGCCCAGAAGAGGTGCAGCAGGCAGAACACCCCCAGGGACCACGAAAGCGGAAACAGCAGATAAAACAAGGCCGGGGGATAAAGCACCTGGGTGTTCCATTGCGCCAGGAACGGTGTGCCGCAGTTGTTCAGCGGATTCCACAGCGGCAGTTCACCGTGCCAGAAACTTTCACGGAAATGATACGCCAGTGGATAGGAAAAAAGGCCGAAATCCCGGTAAACGAACGTTTGGAGCCCGAAAAAAACCTGGGGATAAGACACCAGCGTCAGCAGCGCCAGCAGCATGATGAATCGGCGCGGCGTCAACCAATCATCGTGGTCAGCGACAGGTGTATTTGCCGCCGGTTTGCTGGATAACGGCATTGGCAACACTATGCGTGAACGGATTTCCAGCCCAAGCAAAAAAATCTGCAACGCGCCGCAAAGTTTTCGGAGGGGCAAACTCTGCGAGACCCTGATTGGCCTTCAAAAAATCTGGGCATCGTGGTACGCCGCCTTCCGAAAGTAATTTTTATTTCAACAACTCTTCCGCGATCAGCACGGCGTTGAGCGCCGCGCCCCTCAACAGTTGATCGCCGCTCACCCAGAAGCACAGCCCGTTGTCCAGCGCGCAATCCAGGCGGATGCGGCCGACTTCGCAGTTGTATTTTTCCGAGGTGAACAGCGGCATCGGATATTTTTTGTTCTCCGGCTCATCCACGACGTCGAGGCCGGGCGCCTTTTTCAGGACGACCCGCGCGGCATCCACGGTCACCGGTTTTTGGAATTCGGCGCTGACGGCGATGGAATGTGAGCGATAGACCGGCACGCGCACGCAGGTCACGCTGGCGCGAAACGCCGGGTGATGCATGATTTTGCGGCCTTCATTTTCCATCTTCATCTCTTCCTTGGTGTAACCGGTCGGCAGGAATGAATCCACCTGCGGCAGCACATTGAAGGCGATCTGGTGCGGATAAACCTCCTTGGTCACCGGCTGGCCGGCGACAATTTCACCGACCTGCCGCTTCAATTCTTCGATTGCCTTGGCGCCGGTGCCGGAAACCGCCTGATAGCTCGAGGCGAAAATCCGTTTCACGCCGAAGGCCTGATGTAACGGATACAGCGCCATCAGGGTGATGGCCGTGGTGCAATTCGGGTTGGCGATGATGCCCTTGTGCTTTTTGACATCGGAGGCGTTGATCTCGGGAATGACGAGCGGCACCGCCTCGTCCATGCGAAACGCGCTGGAATTGTCCACCACCACACAGCCGGCTTTGGCGGCCAAGGGGGCGAATTCCTTCGAGATGCTGCCGCCGGCGCTGAACAGCGCGATGTCAACGCCCTTGAATGAATCCTTCGTCAGTTTGTTGACGGTGATGTCGGTGCCGCGAAATTTGAGTTTTTTGCCCGCCGAGCGCGCCGAGGCGAGCAGGGTCAGCTTGCCCACGGGAAAATTTCTCTTTTCCAGCGTCTTGATCATTTCGATGCCGACGGCGCCGGTTGCGCCCACCACGGCCACATGCGGATTTGGGTTCATAAAAGGCACAGATTGTACCAGAAATCCTGTTCGCGTCAATTGCGCCGATTAAACTGTGCATAATTTTATTCGCTTTCTGATTGACCGGGAATGCCGCGTATGACGAAATACTGTTCTAAGTTTTTAGATGTCTAAAATTTCAATCAGAAATGGAACTGCCCCGCGTGCGGGCACGACGAAATACGATGCGCACCACAAGGTGCTGTCGCAGACCTACGGGGCCTTCGCGGATCTGCGCCGTGAGCTTTCCGACTCCAAGGCGACGGTCAACGAACGCGAAGACCTGTTGAAAAGTTTTGCGACCTGCCCTGATTCCCAGCGTTCGTGGCTGTTGCTCGAGGATTACTTCGAGAAACTGTCGTTGTCCCGGAAGGATTTTCCCGACACGCACTGGTGGCCGCGTTTGCTGAACGCCCAGGGCCGGGGCCGGTTGGAGGAACTGGCGTTTTTGTTTCTGCGCGCAAAGCGCTCCGTGCCGCCGGAATTGCTGGCGCATGCCAGCCCCGACCGCTTCGCCCGCGCCGAGGAGGCCGAGCAGGAGCAGAGCCTCGTCCAGGAACTGGAAAACTGGCTGTCGCCGCCCGCGCTGCCGCTGCTGGACACGCCGCGGGCCACGCTGCGCGTCGTCTGTCAAGTGCAGCCGGACGAGACCGAGCCATCGCGTTATCGCCTGGCCGTGCAATTTCTGCTGCTGCGTCCGCGTACCGGCGAGAAGGCGCGCCCGTTGCGGGATTTGATCGACCTCGTTGTCCGCGCCACGCACGAACAGGAACTGTTTTCACCCGCCGACTGGGAATTCATCCAGTGGCTGGCCGACACGCACCGGCATCGCAATGACGGGACGGACACGCTGCTTTTGTCCGACGCCGAATTGCTCCAGTGGCTGGCGCGCTGGGGGCATGTCCCGCGGCTTGAGTGCGATGGCCGGCCGCTCCATTTTTACGGCCAGGTGGCGGCGCTGTCGCCGCACCTTGAAAACGGCGACAAGGAACTGTCGTTCACCCATCGCATTGAATTGCCCGGGGGCGGAAACCATTCCGTGGCCGGCGTGAAGTTTTTCAACCGCCAGCCGCCGCTGGCGTTGATCGACGGCACGTTTTATCTGCTGCGCAACGCGCCACCACCGCCGGTGCTGAAATATCTGGCCCACAAACCGTCCGTGCCGGTGCGCAAACTCAGCCATCGCCTCCTGCTGCACCTGCGCAAGACCCAATCGAACCACGGCGTGGATTGGGAGCAGCTTTGCCTGGCGCATCCGGCCAAACCGCAGTTTGTCTTCGAGCTGCTGGAGGACACGGTCCGGCTGCGGTTGCTGGCCAAAAGTCTTCGGGACCAGAGTGTCTGGTTTTGGAACGGCCATGAATGGGTGGCGAACGAGGTTAAAAAACGCCCTGCGGACAAACCTGAAATTCTCGACGACCCGCGCCTGGAACCGTCGGTCCAATGGCTGCGCAAACTCGACTGGTTCACGCCCGAGCCCGGCTTGTGGATTGGTGATGCCAACGAAAATTTCCTCGGCACGCTCGCGTCCGTGTGGGCGGAACGCCCGGCGGACGCGGAATTTCTGGGCAACCCGGCGTTTCACCGCCTGTTCCTGCAACCCCGGCAGCTCAAGCCGCGGCTGATCGTCAAGGGCAGCGGCATTGACTGGCTGGCGGTGTCCGCCGAATGGGAGGCTGAGGGCCTCAAACTTTCCAAGGCGGACCTTGAACGGCTGGCGGCCGCCACCAGCCGGTTCGTCAAGCTGCCGAATTCGGGCTGGGTGGAACTCGACACCACCGCCGTCCAGGGCGCCCATGAGGCCATGGCCGAAATGGGCGTGGATGGACTCATCGCCGTGCCGCAAAAGGTCGGCATGGAACACGTCGCGCATCTGGACGAGAACGAGTTGACGCGTTTTGTCGATTCGCCGGAAGCGAAGGCGCTGCGTGAGCGCGTGCGGAATTTCAAGGGTGTCCCCGCGGTGAACCTGCCCAAGGGGCTGCAGGCGGACCTGCGTCCGTACCAAAAAGACGGATTCGATTTTCTGTGCCATCTCACCCAGATCAAGCTCGGTGGCATTCTGGCCGACGACATGGGGCTGGGCAAGACCCTGCAGGCTCTCGCCTGGCTGGGCTGGTTGAAAGAGCGTCATACGAAAAATCCCAAGCCATCGCTCGTCATTTGTCCGGCCTCCGTGTTGCACAACTGGCGTCGTGAAGCGGAACGATTCACGGCGGGTTTAAAAGTGTTGGTGCTGGAAAGCGGCGCGGCCCGGCACAATTTGCGCAAACAGATCCCGCAACACGATTTGATTGTGACAAACTATGCGCTGCTCCGGCGCGACCTGGAGGAATTGCAGAAATTCGCGTTCCGGTCGGTGATTCTGGACGAGGCGCAATTCATCAAGAATCCGGGCGCCCAGGTCACGCAGTCGGTCAAGCAGCTCAAGTCGGAACATCGTCTGGCGCTCACCGGTACGCCGCTCGAGAACCGGCTGCTGGACTTGTGGAGCATCGTGGATTTCATCCAGCCCGGCTACCTGGGCAACCAGGAACAATTTCTCGAAACCTACGAACCGCGCACCCCGGTGGTCGACGAAACCGCTCCGGCAGAGGCGCCGGTGCGTGGCGAAAAGACCGAATCCACCCAGCGCATCGCCCGCAAACGGCTCTCGGCCCGGCTGCGTCCGCTGCTGCTGCGCCGGCTCAAAAAACATGTCGCGAAGGATTTGCCCGACCGCATCGAGGAACGGCGCGACTGTCCGCTGGGTGACGAGCAGCGGAAACTTTACCTGGCGGAATTGCGCCGCAGTCGTGACCAGATCATGCAGGCCGTGGCGGAGCAGGGCCTCAACAAGAGCAAGATGCACGTGTTGGCGGCGCTCACGCGGTTGCGCCAGGTCTGCTGCCATCCGCGGTTGGTCGGCAGCGACACCGCATCCGGCAAGACCGAAACACTTTTCGAACTGCTCGATCCGCTGGTCGCCGAGGGCCAGAAGGTCCTGGTCTTCAGCCAGTTTGTGCAGATGTTGACGCTGTTGGAAAAGGAATGCCACGACCGGCAGATCCATACACACATTCTCACCGGTCAGACGAAAGACCGGCAGCAGGTCGTCAGCGAGTTCCAGAGCGACACGCGGCCCGGGGTGTTCCTGTTGAGTTTGCGCGCGGCCGGGACCGGATTGAATCTCACCAACGCCAGCTACGTGGTGCTCTACGACCCGTGGTGGAACCCGGCGGTGGAGGCGCAGGCGATCGACCGGTCACACCGCATCGGCCAGACACAGACGGTGAACGCCTACCGGCTCATCGCGCCCGGCACCGTCGAGGAAAAAATCTGGGAACTGCAACAGAGCAAGGCGCAGACGATTGCCGACGTGCTGGGCGAGGAAGGTTTTGCCCGCAGCCTGACGACGACGGATTTGGAGTATTTGTTTGCAGAGGATTGAAGGGTACTTTGCGTCGGCGGTTGCAGAAGATCGGGACGACCGCTTTTGGGTTTCGCCGGCCTGATTGTAAAAAGCGGTTCAGGGTTTGTTCTGCGGATCGAAGAACAAGCCGCTCAAGACCGCGTTGTCGCCGCGAACGTGATTTATTCGGATGCGCACGGCTTGTTGGCAATTGTAAACGGCATAGGTTCCACCGGTAAAGTTCGAGTAAATGCGGGTCGGCGCAATCAGCTTCCGGCTTTCCAGATCGAATAATTCGACCGACTGGCGCCGGCCTTTGCGGTCAAGATCCACAAAGTACAGGGCGAGCTGGTAGGCGGCGGGTTGTTTGAGCCCCACATCCACCACGACACATTGTTGACCGCCGGCAGGATTGTTGCAAAAGAGCACCCCGTCGCAGCGGGCGGCATCATTCGTTGGGTTGGCCAAAATGCGCGCGTCGGCAGGCACCGGCCATTTGTCGGTCCGGCCCTGGGTGTGAGTGACGCTGGCCACGTAACTGGGAAGCTGAATGATATCTTGGCCCGCGTTTTCACCAAAAATAAATCTGCCGTCCACTCCGTATTTTCCGACCCAATTGCCGCTGGTGGTGCGGTCTTCCTTCACGAAGCTCGTGGGAAAATGATAGGGCACATCCGTAAATGTCGGCGTCTTTCCCGAGTAGGTCACGGTGATTTTATAGGTGCCTGGCAAAACATCTTTAAAGATCACAAAGTCCTGGTTCGTGCCGGCGCTGCCAATGCCCATGATGGTGTGGAAGGCGCCTTTCTCCCAGGCCAGCTGGCCGTTGATGCGGATGCGGTTGATGTTTTTTTCCACCAGGGGAATACCGATGCGACCGAGGGTGCCCGCCGGGGCGGTGAGACTGGCTTCGCCTTTGGCGACATCAAAAGCCGCTTGGATCGTTCCCTTCGGCGTGGGCACCGAACCGGATACGGAAGTCAGGGTCCGGCCCAGATGCGGAAACACATCGTAGGTGGCGAAACCGGGAGTGACGGGTTTGATGCCCAGGGTTTCCTCGGTCAGCCATTTGGTAACGCCCGAACTCCAGGGGTGGCAGAGACTGGTATGGCTGGCCTGACAATTCGGAACGGCGTCATTTTTCCCAAGCACTTGCGCCCAGGCCGGCCAGAAGGTTTCAAAAAAAGTGGTGCCACCGTATTCGATCTGGCCACCCCAATCATCACGAATGGAAGCGAGGGCTTGATCGTAGCGCTCCATCCGGGCCATGGCCTGAATGATGAAATACTCGTTGAAGGAGGAAAAGGAGACGCGCGTGGCGCGATCACTGAACTCGTGATTGAAGAGTTGCGTTTGTTCGGTCGGCGTGGTGAAGCCGGCATTCACCGCATCGGCGGCTGCATGCAAACCGAAATGATTCAACCATTGGCCATTGGTTTGAAGCTCGGCGACATGCAGGTCGGCCATGTTGCGAAAGGATTCGCTCATCGCCGTTTCGCCGATGCTGCCCAGGCCCTCGGAAAATTCGCGGCAGGCGCGGATAAACAACATGCGATAGGCGTTCTTGGTTTCCGGCCTGGTGTTGGGATCTTCAAAACCGGCGCCCAACCGATCATCCCAACCGTAGAACGCAATCGGCGGGTCGGCATAAATCTGGTTGCCATGTTCAAGCTTGGCCTTCGCGTTGGCGACATATCTCCGGAACGTGGCCGTGTCGCCGCTGTAACGGTAGTAATCCATCAGGCTTAAAATCCAGTAAAGCGAATAGCTTTCAATGTTGTTATCCAGCGTGGCGGTGCGGTCCAGGTTGACCTTGACGAAGTCGCGGTTGCCAAAGGCGGCCAGCGCCGCCGCTTGCGCCGGATATGAGTCGCCCGTCCAGGCAAAGCGATCGCTCCGTTCCATCAGAATGGCGCCAAAATAATCCTGCAGCAGGTTCAATTTTACGCCGTAGGCGCCGGCATACCAGATGCGCGTGAGCAGCGGATCACTGCACGCGAAACCGCCTTCGTAATTCGCCGGCTTGATCTGGCAAACCAGCCGTACCGCCGTGATGTGCCACGGCTGGTCAAAGGCGCGTACATGAATCCAACCGAACCGCACGCCTTCATACAGACTGTTGTTTAATTCCAGCCGGTACGTTTGGCCATATTTGACGGGCGCCTTGGTTTTCACGGGGTTCTGGGCGTTAATCATCACCCTGGCCGGCTCGTTATATTCACTGATGCTCATCTCCAGGGTGCCGGAAAAATCGGGGCTGTCGAATTCCAGCCAGGCGGCATTTTCCACTCCAAAGTCAAAACGCATTGAACCGGGGCCGCGAACCAGCACCTGGCAATGTTCATTGGTGACGGAGTTCAGGTTCTGGAAAGAATCCGGCTGATCCGCCGACACGGCGACCGGAGCCAGTAAATAGGTTTGCAAGCCGTCTCCGGCCACCGGATTGGTCCAGGCATAATTAACCAGCGGGTCGGGCGATTCCGGGACCACCCATTTGTTAAAATTGCCTCCGTGTAATGCGGGATAGGGCTCTTTGATGGGAGAAGTTTCCTCAAGCAACCGGACACTGTCGGCCTTCAACATTTCGTTGGGCAATGACATCGCGCTGGCGACGAAGGCCAACCACAGAACCAATGACGTGGAATGTTTCATCGATGGAGAAAGTGTGGTTAAAGCGCCGCCCAAAAGCAAATGCCGCGCAATTTTCCGCAGCTTGGCCGTCATCAGGGCGCGCGATCAGCGCGCCACCTCCTGTTGCCGCACTCCATCCACGTACAGAACTTCCTCCGTGCCGCTGCAAGTCGTCGCCAGGTAATGCCACGGTCCATCGGCCAGACACAGACGGTGAACGCCTACCGGCTCATCGCGCCCGGCGCCGTCGAGGGAAAAATCTGGGAACTGCAGCAGAGCAAGGCGCAGACGATTGCCGACGTGCTGGGCGAGGAAGGTTTTGCGCGGAGCCTCACCACGACGGATCTGGAATATCTGTTCGCGGAGGATTGAAGCTGAAAGCGCATACCACTGTTACCACAGATCAGCGCTCGGTGATGCTCAATTTCTTGCCGTTCCATGCTCCGTCTTGTTGTAGTGTTCGGCCTGTAGCCGAATTTGGATTACGACCTCCCTCACCTGTTTCCTCTCCCCATGGAGAGGACATTCCAACGTAAGATTTCTGGTTGACGGAAGATTGTCCTGCCAATTCGGTCGTACAACATTTCCAAAACACGGTGAATGATTCTCCTTTTCTGGGGGAGAAGGCTGGGATGAGGGCGGTTGTTCAAATCATTCTTGTCCTACTCTATTCGTAGCGCAATGATTCGATGGGATCGAGGTTCGCCGCCTTGTAGGCCGGATAAGTTCCGAAGACGACGCCAACGACGGAGCAGATCAGGAGGCCGAGCACAATCCAATCAATCGGGATGGCGGGTGGCACTTTCATAAACCACGCCAGCACATTGCCGCCGAGAATGCCCAGGACCACGCCGATGACCCCGCCGACCTCGCACAGCACGATGGCTTCCATGATGAATTGAGTCATGATGTTCCGCTTCTTGGCGCCGATGGCGCGGCGGACGCCGATTTCCCGTGTCCGTTCGGTGACCGAGACAAGCATGATGTTCATGATGCCGATGCCCGCTGCGATGAGCGCGATGGAGCTGACGATGGTGACACCGATGCGCACGGCCCGGGTAAAGGTATTGAATTGTTCGATGAGTGAGTCGTTGGAAAACAACTCGAAGTCATCAGGCGCGCCGGGCGGGACTTTGCGCGCGTTGCGGAGGATGCCACGCACCTGTTCCATGCAATCATCATAGCTGGCTGAGTCCCTCGCCTGCACCAGGATGGTCAGGTCGTTCCACCAGCGTCCGTAACGGTTGAGCGCTGTGGTGATGGGAATGATGGCAAAATTGTCCTGGTCCCCTCCCAGGGAACTGCCTTTGGAGGCGAGCACGCCCACCACCGCATATTTGTAGCCGTTGATTTTTATTTCTTCACCCATCGCGGAGCCGAAGGGGAAAGCTGTTTTGGCCAGGGCACTGCCGAGCACACAAACGTCGCGGGTATTATCCACGTCGTCCTCGGAAAGGGCGCGGCCCTCTTCAATGTCCCAGTTGCGTGCCGGGAAACTGCCGGGGGTTTCCCCATACAACATGGAAGTGGGCGCGGTCCTGGCAAAGCGGGTCGAAATCTGTCCGCGCCAGAAGTTGCCTTCAATGCCCACGATGGCGGCCAGAGTGGCCTTTTCCTCCACCTTGCGGCCCTGGTCGAGGGTGACATATTTGCGCCGCCAGTATTTTTGCCAGTCGGAATTGTCGCCGAACTGGGCCTCGGGCCAGCGCTGGACGGCAAACGTCTGGCTGCCCAGCTGGCTGAGCCCATTCTCGGCGGTGCGCTTCAACACGCGCATGGCGGTCATCACCACGATGATGGAAAACACGCCGATCAACACGCCAAGCAAGGTGAGCGCCGAGCGCAGCTTGTGCGCCGTCAGGGCATTCATGGCCATGGCGAAGCTTTCGCGGATTTCGGCCAACAGCAGGTTTGAGCGTCGTGTCATCGCAAAGGCTGGATTGTTGGATTGCTGGATTGCTGGATAAATGAATTCAGCACCCAACCCTCCATGACTTCAATGCTCCATTTATCCAACAATCCATTCATCCAGTTTTTCATCATTCGCTCCTCAACGCGTCCACGGGATCCATCCGCGCCGCGCGCCAGGCCGGCAAGAAACCGGAAACCACCCCGGTCAACAACGACACCAGCACGGCAATAACAACGATGGTCCAGGACAGGGATGCCGGGAAAAGCAGATAGGAAACCGCGAGCGTAGTGAGCCAGGCGATGCCCAGCCCGATCAAACCGCCCAGCAGGCAGATGCAGGCGGCCTCGATCAGAAATTGCAGCAAAATGTTCCGGCGCTTGGCGCCGATGGCCTTGCGCACGCCGATCTCGCGGGTCCGTTCGGCGACCGAAACAAACATGATGTTCATGATGCCGATGCCGCCGACGAACAACGACAGGCTGGTGACGAACAGGCCGATGACGGCGATGGTGCTGGTCTGCTGGTGGAACATTTTCACAATCGCGTCCTGCTGGTTGATGGCAAAATTGTCCGGCTCGCCGGGGGCCAGATGGCGGATGTGGCGCATCGTCTGGCGCAGTTCCTCGCGGGTTTCATCCAATTGCGCCAGCCCGCTGGCTTTCACATCAATCTGGTCGATGGTGGGACGTTGCCAAATGACCGCCAGGGATTCCCGGATGGGAACGATGACCCGGTTGTCCAGGCTCCAGCCCAGCATTTTCCCCTGTTTTTCCAGCACGCCCACGACTTGAAAGGACTGGTCCTCGATTTTGATGCGTTCGCCGACGGGTGATTCCCCGCGAAACAGGTTGGTGGCCACGTCGCTGCCGATGATGCAGACGGGCTGGTTGCCCTCGGCATCGGCGGCCGTCAAAAAACGGCCTTGAGCCACGCCCACCCCGCTCGTTTTCAAATAGGCATCCGTGGTGCCGACGATGTTGACGAAGCTGGCGCTCCGGGCTTTGTATTTCACGGTCCGGCTGTCATCTTCTTCCGGCGCGACGGCGTCCGCCAGGGTCAGTTGGCGGGCCAGTGCCTCGGCCTCCACGAGCCGCATGGGCGGGCGTCGTCGCGCGTTTTTCAACCAGGTATCATACGAGTCATTGCCCCACCAATTGTTGCGGGACACGTAGAAAACGTCCGCCCCGAGCGCGGAAATGCTTTTGATGAAAGCCTGATTGAGTCCGTTGATGGCCGCGCCCATGAGCGTGACGGTGACGATGCCGATGACGATGCCGATGGTGGCGAGCGTCGAACGCATTTTGTTCGCCCGGATGGCGCCCCAGGAAATGCCGAGGCCCTCGCGGATTTCCGCCAAAAACTTCATTTTAGGAAAACATCCAACATCGAACATTCAACTCCGATCAATCGCGAGCAGGCATCCAACGCCCAATGAACAAGCATCTGGCGCGGTTTGATTGGATTTTCGGCGTTGAATGTTGAATGTTCATTTCACCGTTGTCTCATCGCTGGCGATCAGGCCGTCGCGGATGCGGATGATGCGGCGCGACTGGCGGGCGACGTCCTCTTCGTGCGTGACGACGATGATGGTGTTGCCTTTGCGGGACAGTTCGTCGAACAGGGCCATGATTTCCGTGCCGGTCTTGGAATCCAGGTTGCCGGTGGGTTCGTCGGCCAGCAGGATCGAAGGCTTGTTGACCAGGGCGCGGGCCACGGCCACGCGTTGCCGCTGGCCGCCGGAGAGTTCGTTGGGTTTATGGTGAATACGGTCGGCCAGGCCGACCTGCGTGAGCGCGTCGAGCGCGACCTGGCGGCGTCCCTCCGCGGGCACGCCAGCGTAAATGAGCGGCAGTTCCACATTATGCAAAGCGTTGGAACGCGCCAGCAGATTGAAGGTTTGAAAGACAAAGCCGATTTCCCGGTTGCGAATCTCGGCAAGCTGATTGTCGTCCCGGTCGCTGACGCTGATGCCGTTCAATTCGTATCGCCCGGAGGTTGGCGTGTCGAGGCAGCCGATGAGATTCATCATCGTGGATTTTCCCGAGCCGGACGGACCCATGATGGCAACATATTCGCCGCGCTGGATTTCGAGCGACACATCGCGCAACGCGTGGACGGTTTCCATGCCCATCTGGTAACGCCGCGAAACGTTCTGGAGGCGAATCAGCACCACAACCTAATCCTTTTTCGCTGTTTCCGATGTGGCGGAGCCCTTGCGGATTTTCTTGCCGTCGGCCAGGTCGCGGCTGATGGCGCGATAACCGCCGGAGACGATTTCCTCGCCATTGGTGAGGCCGTCGGTGATTTCCCAGTAATTGTCATCGCAGATGCCGATTTTCACCGGCACGGCATCCACGTGATCGCCGTTGATTGCAAACACGATGTCCAACATTTTGGATTCCTTGGCTTTCTTGTCTGGCGCCTCGCCGTTGGTGGCAACGTTGCTGGAAGCCATCGCATTGGTTCCCGGCACGGCGGACGTGGTGTTGGTGCCGCCGGTTTTCGACGAATCGGTTTTTTTCGGCGGCTTGGGCGGGCGCGTGGTGACGCTGGCCAGCGGGACGGTGAGCACGTTGGTGCGATACTCGGTTTCGATGTCGGCGCTGACGGACATGCCGGGGCGGAAGGCTTCCTTGTCGTTGAGCCGGATGCGCACCTGGAACTTGGTGGCTTCCTGCGACTGGCTGCTGCTACTGCTGGCATAGTTGCCGGTCTGGTTGCTGTCTTTCGATGAGCTGGCGACGTCCGTCACGGTGCCGGAGAATTTGCGTTCCTTGAACGCGTCCACTTCCAGCCGCGCCTGCTGGCCGGGCTTGATGCCCACCACGTCCATTTCGCCGACGTCCACGCGGGCCTCCATCTGGTTCAGGTCCGAAATGATCATGATGATGGTCCCGGCATTTTGCACTGTGCCCAGCACGCGCTCCCCGAGTTGCGAGTTCAATTTGCTGATGGTGCCGTCGAGCGGCGAAACAATGGTGGTCCGCGAAAGCTGTTCCTCCGCGCTGTCCACGTTGGCCTTGGAGACGTTCACCTGGTCGCCGGCGCTGTCGAGTTGGGCCCGGGCGACGTTGCGGGCGGATTTGAACCCGATGAAATCCGATTCCGAAACCAGCTTGCGGTTGAACAATTCCAGGTTGCGGTCGTAGTCGGCCTGGGCTTTTTCCAGGTTCGCCTCCGCCGAGGCCTTGGAGGCCAGTGAGGATTCGTAATTGGCCTTGGCCTGGTTGACCATGGCAACGTAAATGTCCGGGTTGATCTTCACCAGCAAATCGTCCTTCTTGACCGGCTGGCCTTCCTTGACCGGCAATTCGATGATTTCGCCGCTGACTTCCGGGCTGATGGTGACCTGGATGACGGGCTGGATCTTGCCGTTGGAAATGACAATGTTGGTGAGACTGTGGCGCGCAACTTTTTCCGTCTGGACGGTGATGACCGGCTCTTTTTTCCTGAAAACCGCCACCAGGGTCAGCGCCACGAGTGCCACGCCAATAGCCGAAAAAATTATGATTTTCCTGCGTTTCTTGGGGTTAGCCATGATAGTTATGTAATCAGACAGGCTGTTCGGGATTTTGTTTCGTACGATTTTGGACCATGAGCAAATTCGACCGCCATCAGCCGCCAAAAGCTATTCCACGTTCATGAGGTCTTATCCATTACTTAGGCAAAAAGCGGCCGTGGTTACAAGAAAAGTCAGACTATTTCTGTTCGCAGGAATTGGCCGATGAAGGGCAAATTACACCCACGATGACGGGGTAAAAAAGGCAATCAATCGTCGTCCACTGATTTCACCGCCCAGACCGGATACGGTGCATGCGGACCTTTAGTCGCCCGCCAGAGGACGTGGTTGAACAAATCCTCCGGGCACGCGTCTTCCTTGTCGAGCGGCAGGCGGCCGGAGGCGAAAGCATCTTTGCGCAGAAGCGGGTTGGAAATACGTTCCGGCGGCGGGTTCATCTCATCGAGCGGGATGTTGTTGGTCACGGCCTCGAAGGGGGTGAAGTCCGGTGACGAGGTGAAGCAGTCGAACATCGGCGTGGCCGTCGCATCCATCTGATTCATCGGCGGCAGACCCAGCATCAGCTCCAGGGTGCGCAACAAACTGGTCTGGTTGTATTGTGTGTGGATGACCGTGCCGCGTTTGGTGTAGGCGCTGGCAACATAGGCGGTGGTGCGGTAGCCGCTCACATGGTCCCAACCATCCTGGGGATCATCCTCGATCGCAAAAATGCAGGTGTTGGTCCAAAACGCACTGTGACTGACGGCCTCGACGATCTGTCCGAAGGCGAGATCATTGTCCGCCGCCTGGGCGGCAGGCGTCGGCGAACCGGATTTTGTTCCGCTCGTGTGGTCGTTCGGCAACCAGACGATGACGAGGTTGGGAAGGTTGTTGGCTGCCTCAAACTGCTTCAATTTTCCGATGAACTGCGCGGCGCGAAAAACATCCGGTACCGCCAGGTCCCAACCAACGGTATTGGTCACGATGTAAGGCCGCAAAGCTTCGATATCCGGCTCGCAGGCGTAGGTGATGGCGTTCGAGCCGTTCAAAAAATCATGCCAGCAATCCAGAAAAGTTATTTTCCCGGTTTGGGCCGGATCGGCCCAGTGTTTCCGGTCGGTGGTGAATTCCCCGAAATCGCAAACCGATTTGCCATGCGCCAGGGCATTGTTCCAGATGAAACCGGCCGGCGAATAAGCCAGGGCATCTTCCGTGTCCAAGCCGTCGCCGCCGGCAGGATAACTGCGCGGCCAGCCGGCAAATTCGCGCTCGACATAATCCGTCGCAATGCCGCTATCGGTCCAATTGTGGCCATCGGCGCTCAAAATGCTGCAACAATAGGTATTGTCCAACAACACAAAGTCGCCGGCTAATTTGTGCTGGTTGGGCGTGACCCGCCCGGTGAAGACGCACAAATCCAGACTGCCGTTGCCTTGCGGCATGTCGCCGAGCACCTGGTCGTAAGTCCGGTTTTCCTTGATGATATAAATGACGTGTTGAAACACGGACGGTTCACCCACCCGTACCGGCACGGGCTGCGCCGGTTGGCCGGGACGCGGAGGCAGTTTCGCCTGAGCCAGCAGGGGATAACGCAAATTGGCCAGCGCTATTCGCGTGAGCCGGGCAAGTTCTTTGGCCGAAGGTCGGGGGGCAAACGAGAGTGAGCCCTGATATTGTTTGGTGTGAAACTCGGTCGAGCCGTTCGTACCCGGGCGTCCCGGGCCCAGACTTTTCAGGTTGGCCACGCAGATTTTTTTCCGTTTTGCATCGAAGGTCATCGCCGCGGGATACCAGCCGGTGGGAATCAGGCCCAGCAGTTTTGATTTGCCGGGCTGGAACTGGAAAACGGCGACGGCGTCTTGGGTGCCGTTGCAGACAAAAAGGGTTTTGCCTGATTTGTCGAATGCGAGCGCGTTCGGCTGCGCACCGAATGGATCGCCCGGGTTTTGCCGCGCACAAATAGTTTCGACAATGACATCCGTGCGCGTATCAATGACGCTCAAGGTGTCATCGCCGGTGTTGGCGACGACCAGCCAGCGCCTGTTTGGCGAAAGCCTGAGGGCGCCGGCACGCAAACCGGTCAACAGTTCGGAGTTCGCGGTTTTGGATTCGGAGTTTGAATCCAGATGGATGACGGAAACGGAGCCTTCACTGGCAATGGAGCGGGAGTCCACCCGGACGAGCGTGCCGTGTCCGGCCGGACCGGTGAGGCTGCCGGGATCGGGCCGCCGGCCGCCCCAGTTGCTGACGTAAATTTTTTTGCCGGCGAGCGCCACATCAAAGGGGGCGACGCCCACGTCCCAGGTTCGGAGCACGCGGCCGGTCGTGGTGTCCAGTTCGGCCAGGCGGTTGGAGAGATTGAATGCGGCATAGATTTTTTTGCCGTCCGGCGAAACGGCGAGGCCGGCGGGAATTTCCGCTGCGCGCGACGTGGCGTTGGCCGGTGGCAGGGCCAAGGAGATCAATGGAGCCACCGTGTGATCGGCCCGAACCGCAAAGACCTTGATGTCGCCATTGACGTTGGCCAGGTAAATCCGCGAGCCATCCGGTGAAAAAATCAGGCCGGTAAAACTCAGTTGGGATTTTTGAACTGGTGAAAGCACTTCCGCTGCTTCCGGTGCCGGGGGCGGGGTCTGATCAGCCGGCAACGGAACGTGCTGTACAATCTTTTCGGTCGCCGGATCCAGGACGACCAGTTCATGGGTGAGCCCGGCGGTGACGAGCAATTTGCCGTCGGGGCTCAGGGCCAACGCCTGCGGCCTCATGCCGGGGAGTTCAATCAAGGTTCCAGCCGGGGTGACGAGCTGGTTGACCGGGGTCTCGATACCATGAGTGCCACGGCCAACGGGTTCGGATGTGGCAACGAAATCATCCGCGCCCAATCGGCCCGCGAAAAAAAGGAAACTGTATCCGACCAGAATTTGAACGCCGAAACGGTGAATGGATTCACGCGATAGCCGGGTCAAGATGCCGGTCAGGCAGGAGATAATTGCAGACATAATCGGCGACCGCTTTTTCCAATGCGGTGGTGGGGGCGGTGTAGCCGGCGGCGCGCAACCGGGCCAGATTCGCCTCCGTGAAATACTGGTATTTGTCACGGATGGTTTCGGGCATTTCAGCGAACTCGATTTTCGGTTTGAATTTCAGGGCCGAAAAAACCGCGCGGGAGAGGTCAAGCCAGGTTCGGGCCTTGCCGCTGCCAATGTTGAAAAGTCCGTTGGACTTCGGGCTGGCCGCCAGGTGCAGCGTCATGGCCACGGCGTCTTTGACGTAAAGAAAATCGCGCTTCTGCTCGCCATCACGAAATTCGGAGCGGTAACTCTTGAACAGCCGTATAATCCCTTCGGCTTGCACTTGTTTGAAACTTTTTTGCACGAGCGACCGCATGTCGCCTTTGTGAGCCTCGTTCGGGCCAAACACGTTGAAATATTTCAACCCGACAATTTGTTTCAAAAATCCCGCCCGCCGGGCATGCAAATCAAAAAGATGTTTCGAATAGCCATACATGTTCAATGGACGCAACGTATCGAGCTGCCGGTCATCGTCCTCCATGCCGGCCGAACCGTCACCGTACGTTGCCGCCGAAGAAGCATAAACGAAACGGGTTTTGCGGCCGCCGGCTTTTTGGCCGAGCGACCAGACGGCCAGGTCGCGGGTGAACGCATAATTATTCCGGATGAGGAAACTGGCGTCGGTTTCGGTCGTGGATGAGCATGCGCCCAAGTGCAGCACCAGGTCAAATTTGCCCAAGGCGCCGTTTTGCAGTCGCAGGAGCAGATCGTCAGCTTCGACATAGTCGGCGAAGCGCAGCGGCGTGAGATTACGCCACCGTTCGTCGGTGCCCAGCCGGTCGCAGACCACAATGCGTTCACAGCCGCGGCGGTTGAGCGCCCACACCAGGGCGCTGCCAATGAAGCCTGCGCCGCCGGTGACCAGCACTCGTGCATCGGAAAAATCGTTGGGCTTCATTTTTCACTGAGCATGAGGCGAAACGCGCAGGAATTCAAGCGCGATGGCTCACGTTCAAGCATTGACGTGCACCACTTTCGCCGGCGGAAAGCCGTTGAACCAGGTGGCGGAGGCGTTGCTGTAGGCGCCAATATTTTCAGCATAGACCAGGTCTTCGATTTCCAGGTCCGGCAGCTGTTCATGCTGGGAAATCACATCCAGACCGTCGCAGGTCTGGCCGAAGACCGCGCAGACCTCTGTCTTGCCTTTCTTAAACGGCTTCAGGTGATACTGGCAATGGTCGAAAATGATGCCGCTGAAGGTGTGATAGACGCTATCGTCAATGTAAAAGCACGGTTTGCCGTCGCGCACGGCTTTGCCGATGATGCGGGCGATGCTGGTTGCGGCGCTGGCCACCAGGAATCGTCCCGGCTCGGCGAGAATCTGGATGTCCGGGGCAAACAACCGGTCAATCTCAGCGTTGATGACCCGAGCCAGTTCGGGGAACGGACGGACATGCTTGTTGTACGGCGCGGGAAAGCCGCCACCGATGTCGAGGATCTTGATTTCGTGGCCACGCGACCTGGATTCCCGCATCACGGCGGCGGCGGCGTTGAGCGCCTGGACAAAATTCTGGAAGTTGGTGCACTGGCTGCCGACGTGAAAGCTTAAGCCTTCCACGACCAGCCCCAGTTTGAAGGCTGCTTCGATTAGATCCGCCGCCTCGCCGGTGGCGCAGCCGAACTTGGACGAGAGTTCGCATTGCGAGCCGGTATTGTCCACCTGCAGGCGCAGCACGACGCCGGCGTGTGGGGCATATTGCCGGATTTTCTTCAACTCATTCAGGTTGTCGTAGGTGACCAGCGGCTTGTATTTGTCCAGTGCCAGCAGGGTTTCCTTCGGCTTGGTCGGGTTCGCGTAAATGATTTTGTCCCAGATGAAATCCTGCTGGGCCTTGGCGGACAGATGCTTGATGTTCTGGTACACCAGCATGAATTCAGGCAGCGACGCCACGTCGAAACTGGCCCCGGCCCGGTACAACGTCCGGACGATGGCCGGTTCGGCGTTGGCCTTGACCGCAAAATAACACTGCACCTTGGGCAGATGCTTTTTGAATGCGGTGTAATTCGCGCGGATGGCGTCGTGGTCGATCACCACCAGCGGTGTGCCGTGTTTTTTGGCAAGAGTCTGGAGTTGCTGGGTCGTCATGAATCAATTTTTTCGCCCCGGCTTTAGGCGGTTTCGGACGGCGGCACAAGCTAAATTTGAATCAAACATCGAACGCTCAATATTCAACACCCAACCTCGAACTGGCCGGCCGGCAAACGGGCCGGAGTTCGGCGTTGGTTTGAGGTTGGATGTCCGTCAGCGTCAAACGCCTGCCGCAAGCGGGTGATCACGGAAAATATTGTTCCCGGAGCGCGAGTTGTCTCAACTCGCAGCAATCACTTGCGCACAAAGCGATTCGTGAAACTTGCCAAGCCAGCTGGTGTTTTGGGCAGTGCTGGGGCTTGAGACAAGCCGCGCTCCAAAGACGAACGTGCCGGCTAGGCGGCTTCAATTGCGGCGCGCACTTTTTGGGTCAGGTCCAGAGGATTAAAGGGCTTTTGCAGGAAGAACGTGCCCGGTTTCGACATGGCGTCCCGGACCGCGTTATTATTGATGTATCCGGAAATGAAAATGACCTTGAGGGCGGGATTCAACTGGCTCAGCCACTCAGCGAGCATTTTGCCGCTCAACCCGGGCATGATCACGTCGGTGACCAAAAGCTGGATCCGGGCGCCGTTGGCTTGCGCCAGGGCGAGGGCTTCATTGCCATCAGCGGCTTCCAAAACGGTGTAACCTTGGGTCCGCAACACCCGGGCCATGAGGCGGCGCAGGGACGGTTCATCTTCGGCCAGCAGGATCGTTTCCGTGCCCTGCGGCAGACTGATGGGAGTCTCGTGATTCACCGCGGCATCCTCCGTTCCCTGAACGCGCGGCAGGTAAATTTTGAATTGGGTTCCCTTGCCCAACTGGCTGTCGCAATGGATATGTCCGTTGCTCTGCTGCATGATGCCAAAACAGGTGGCCAGACCCAGGCCGGTGCCTTTGCCCTGTTCTTTGGTGGTGAAAAACGGTTCAAAAATGTGGAGCTTGACCTCATCGGTCATGCCCGCCCCGGTGTCGTTGACGCTTACCATGACGTATTCACCGGGAGTGATGAGGTGCCGGCGCGCGTAGTCTTCATTGAGGGTTACGTTGTCCGTGCGGATGGTCAGGGTTCCGCCATCGGGCATGGCATCACGGGCATTGACGACCAGGTTGAGGAGCACCTGTTCAATCTGGCCGGGATCGGCTTTGACCCGGTTCAAATCCGGCACGGTCTGGGTGACCAGCTCGATATCTTCGCCAATCAGTCGCTGCAACATTTTGTTCAAATTGACGACCAGCTCGTGCAAGTTGATCAGGCGGGGCTCGATGACCTGGCGGCGGGCGAAGGCCAGCAGTTGTCGGGTGAGATTGGCCGCGCGTTCGGCACTATCCTGGATGCACTCGAGGCTGGGACGCAACGGGGCATCGGGTGACAATTGCATGAGGGCCAGATCCGTGTGGCCGCAAATGACGGCCAGAATATTGTTGAAGTCGTGGGCGACGCCGCCGGCCAGGCGGCCGATGCTGTCAATCTTTTGCGTCTGGCGATATTGATTTTCCAGCTCGAGTTCATGCGAGACATCGCGCTTGATGGCGATGTAGTTGACGACTTTGCCGTTTTCATCGCGCACGGGAGCGATGACCGCATCTTCGGTGAAAAGCTTGCCATTTTTCTTTTTGTTGATGAAACGTCCGCGCCACACTTCTCCGGCACTGATATGGGTCCATAGCTCCCGATAAAATGTCTTGTCTTGTTTGCCGCTTTTGAGCAGGCGCGTGTTCAAGCCAATGGTTTCAGCCCGGCTGTAGCCTGTGACTTTTTCGAAGGCCGGGTTTACATAGAGAATGTGTCCTTGGGTGTCGGTTATGACGATGCTTTCCGGGGTCTGCTCGATGGCCGTCATCAGGCGGTTCAACTCGGCTTCCGCCTGTTTATGTGCAGTCACTTCATAGCCTTCAGGAATAAGAAATATAACCTGTCCGGACTCGTCCTTGATCGGGGTGATGGAAACGTCAAAATCACGGAGCTTTCCGTGAGCGTCCCGGAGAACGGCTTCGAAATGCGCCAATTGTCCATGGCCGGCGGTCTCGATGGCCTGGCGGAGCTTCGCCTGCATTTCCACCGAATGACTCCACCAAGGAGTTTCCCAGAAAGGCTTGCCACTGATGTCGCTGGCATTGGCGTCGACGAAGGCCAGGGCGGCGTGGTTGGTCTTGATGAGGGTTCCATCCGGTTTCAGCAGGCCGATGAACAAGGCGGTATGATCAAAAATGACCCGGAGTTGTTGTTCGCTGGCCAGCAACGACGAGCGCGCCTGGTTCAAGCGCATGACCAGCCGATGGATCAGTGCATACAGCATGGAACCGGTCACCAGCACGAACAGGAGCCCCTTGAAAATCGACCATTTTGTCCGCGCCTCCGGATCGGCGATGACCACCGCGAGCAATTTGTCGGAAAACAGGATCCACAGGGCGGCAAAAAGGATATACCAAGCGACAATCCGGAGGGCGCCGCTTGCCGGGGTAGCCGGTGAGGACACCAAGGTAAGAGCGCCGGCCGGCTTCGGAGCACTACGCACCTCACCCGGAGTGGTGGCGTTTGCACCAGCGGGAATTTCTCCGCCACCATTGTTTAATGGCCCTAGGACTTCGCTCATTCGGTTTTAGGGCAAAATGACAGCAATAAAGCGGCCAGCCGACGGGTCATTGTTTGTGGAAATCACCCAAAAGCCCTGAAAAAACGGGGTAAACGACTTCCAAGTCAGGTCAAAGGGGCATATGGCGGCATGCCGACGGCTTTCCAGCCATGTAGCATACCCTGAAAAGGACACCGTCGCATGGTGATGACGAAGGACCAGTCAGACGGTCCCTTCAAATCTCGCTCCGCGTGAAGGCAACCAACCGCGACCCGGCCCAGGAAAGCCGGGTCGCTGGATCAAAATACAGGTTCGCTACCGTCGATCATCTTGACCTTGTTGTGCGCGAAGTATTCCTTCGTCAGCGCCTTCATGATTTTCGGAAGCTGGTCGTAAAGGCGTTTCAGCTTGCGCGGCTTGTGCTTGGCCAACGCGTAATGCGTGAACAACGGCATCGCAATGGTCGTGTCGGTGTAACAGACCACGGCGTCGGGCAGCTTGGTGGGGTCCACCTTGCCCCAACTTACGGCTTCGCTGGGTGTGGCGCCGGAGAGACCGCCGGTGTCGGGCCGGGCATCGGTGACCTGGATGAAAAAGTCCTGGCCGAATTCCTTGATGCGGAGCACCTCCTGAATCTGCGGCTCGGTCTGGAGGGTGAAATTTTTCGGACTGCCGCCGCCCCACAGCACCACGCCGCTGCGTCCGCCGGCGCGTTTGGCGGCGAGGACTATGCCCGTGGTTTCGTTCACGTCGATGGACGGATTCATGCGCAGCTTGCTGCCGCGCAGTTCGACCCCGGCGACGTTCATGCCGATGGTCGAGTCGCCGGGCGAGCTGGTGTAGCACGGCACGCCGGCACGATAGGCGGCGGCCATGACGGAAACATCCTTCAAGCCGTTCTTGCGTTCCCATTCGGCGGCGTATTTGCCGATGAGATGATGCAATTCGGCGGTGCCCATTTCCTTTTGAAATTCCGGCTGCATGAACATCTCGCGCAGCAAATCGTCCGTGGCCATCAGACCATCAGAGTACGGAATGACCACATCGTAGATGCGGACAAGGTCGTTGTCGCGCAGGTCGGTGTCGTCAAACTTGAAGCTGCCGCTGTGGACGGGGTAATTCAGCGCGAAATGGAGGTCGTGATAAAGGTTCGCCCCGGTGGAGACAATCCAGTCCACAAAACCTGCCTTGATGAGCGGGATGATGGACGAGCAGCCGAGGCCGGCGGGGGTGAGCGCGCCGGAGATGCTCATGCCGATGGTCACGTCGGGTGCCAGCATCCGTTCCGAGAAAAGCTGGCAGGCTTCCTTGAGCCGGGCGGAATTGTAGGCGAGGAACACCTCGTCGATGATGTAAGTCAGTTTTTCCTTGCCCGTAAGGTTCTTGGGGTGGATGCGCTTGCCCGCCATGTATTTCTTTTTGTGCGGGCAGTTTTTTTCTTTCATCCATTCCGGCATTTCAGAAATGTCTTCACGGTTGCGGACGTGGGTGCGTTCAGTTCTAGCCATAGTTTTGTATAAAATTTGTGGCGACTACGATACGAACCCTGACGAAGTTGACAAACTTTTATTGCGTCAAAATCAAGGGGCGAAGGGAAATAAGCCCGTTGAGCTGACCGGAACAAACCGCCGGGCAAGCAGGCTAATGCACGGTTATCAGGTCCGGCCGGGCCAGCGAGAGTCCGCCTTCGCCATTGCCTTGGAATTGGGCCGCGACGATGACGTTGTTGGTGCAGGTGGTGTTATTGACGCGGAAACCCGCACTGCCGCAATCGCTGGCGATCAGGTTGTTGAAGGAGTTATGCACGCATTCGGTCCGGGGAACCGGCTGCCAGCCGCGCCCGGTCTGTCTCTCAGCATGGGCCATGAAGACCCCGTAGTGGTGGCTGTGGCGGATGGATATGTTATAAAATCGGTTGTTGCAACTCTCACGCATGAAGATGCCCAGGTCATTGGCGGTGAGGACGGCGTTGCTGACGACGTTGTGATTGAAAGCCAGATCGACAGAAATGCCGGCTCCGGGATTGTCATGGAGACGCAGTCCCGTGAACAGGCAGTCCTCGGTCTGGTAGCAGGCCAGGCCGTCAAACTCGTTGTCAAACGCGGTGTAATCCCGGACCGTCAGCCGGCGGACATTCCGGGTGGTGACCAGGCCTCCCGAGCGGCAACGGGCGCTGCTGACATTTTCCACCACCGAATCGCCGACGTTTTGCACCGTGATTCCATTATTGTGGATTTCCGAGCCTTCGCCCCGAAGCCGCCAGAGTTCGTGTTGCTGATGCTGGCGGTTTCCGTCGATGAAAAGGCTGCTGAGGAGCAGGTTCTTGACCGTGGAGCGGGGATTGTTGACCGGCTCGCCGAGAATGATCACCGGACAATTGGCGCCATCCGCCAGATGCAAAACGGTCGTCTCTCCGGCCCCGCGCAAGGTTTGATGATCGCGCCGCAACACGATGGGTTGACGGACTTCAATCAATCCGGGCGGCAATACCACCTCTCCCCCGCGTTCCGGCAGGAGGTCTAGCGCCCGCTGGACTTCGACGCTGGTCACACCCGGGCGCAAGGTCACGATCACGGGTTTGGGCGCGGATATTTGAGGAGCAACCACACCGGCTACAGGAAAGATCAACAAGCTCACGCACAAGGCACTTTTTATGGCCTTTACACCTCTGATTTGATTTGAACTCATCATGTTCATAACACTGCGCTGTCTTCCGATTCCCCGTCCGACCCCAATCCAACTTCGTTTAACTTCAGCAGATTTTCAGCCAATTCCGTGCTGATTTTAACAAATTTATGAATTGCACTAATCGCAAAAAAGGCCGATATTAATAGTTGGGTGTTTACGGGTGTGCAGGCACGTTCATTTCTTTGGTGATCGGACTTCTTTCTGGATTCCCAAAAGTCACACAGTAGCTATGCTTTGTCCAATTTTATGACGCACTTGAAATCCGCCAGCAAGACCCCACCCGCGACCCTCGGTTATTCGATGCCGGCGGAATGGGAAAAACACGAGGCCACCTGGTTGGGCTGGCCGCACAATGCAACCGACTGGCCGGACAAGATCGACACCATCCGCTGGGTCTATGGTGAAATGGTGCGGAAGATATCAGCAGGCGAGATCGTGCGCCTCCTCGTCCGGCACCGGGCCGAGCAAAAACTCGCCGCCAGTTACCTGAAACGCGCGGGCTGCAATTTGAAGCAGGTTGAGTTTATCACCCATCCAACCAATCGCGGCTGGACCCGCGACAGCGGGCCGATTCATGTGCGCCGTAAAAATCCGCACTCCGCACTTCGCACTCCAAAATTTGAGACAGCCATTGTCCATTTCCATTTCAATGCCTGGGCAAAATACGACGACTGGCAGAAGGACACGAAGGTCCCCGAAACCGCCGCCCGGCGGTTGAAGAAGCCGTTGTTCAATGCGCAGTTCCAGGGCAAAAATTTTGTCATTGAAGGCGGTGGCATTGAGGTCAATGGTCGCGGGACGCTGCTGACCACCGAGGAATGTTACCTGCACCCGAAGATCCAGGTGCGGAATCCGGGCATGACCCGGGAACAATACAACGGGATGTTCCAGCAATATCTCGGCGTGAAAAACATCCTGTGGCTGCTCAACGGGCCGGTGGGCGACGATACGCACGGTCACATTGATGACATCTGCCGTTTCGTGAACCCGAAAACGCTGGTGCTCATCCGGGAGACGAACAAGCGCGACATCAATTACCGGCCGCTGGCTGAGAATTGGGAACGCGTCCAGGAATTCCGCCTGGAAAACGGCGCCAAACCCGAAGTGATCCCGCTGCCGATGCCCGCGCCCATTTTTTACGGCCAATGGCGGTTGCCGGCAAGTTACGCGAATTTTTACATCTGTAATGCCTGTGTCATTGTGCCAACCTTCAACGACCCGAACGACCGCGTCGCGCTGGGCACGCTCGGCGAATTGTTCCCGGAGCGTCCGGTGGTGGGCATCCATGCCGTTGACCTCGTGCTCGGATTCGGCTCGCTCCATTGCCTGACCCAGCAACAACCTTCCTAATGTTAAACTTAAACAAGTCTTGTAAAGTCGCCGGTGGCCTGCTACGTTGACTCCGTCGGTCAAACCCTGAAACTGCGGCCGGTCTGGTGCGCAACGGAGGTAATCATGAGCAATGGTGTCAAGTGGAGCATCGAGGCGGACTTTCTACAGGCCTGCAACTGCGATTATGGTTGTCCGTGTGAATTCAGCGCCCCGCCGACCTACGGCTTTTGCAAAGGCATGGGTGCGTGGCGCATCAACCGGGGAAATTACGGCGACGTGAACCTGGACGGTCTCGGTGTCGCCTTTGCCGCGCACTGGCCCAAGGCCATTCACGAAGGCAACGGCACGTGCGGCCTGTTGTTCGACGAGCGTGCCACTGCGCCGCAGCGCGAGGCCCTGCTCCAGATTTGCAGCGGCCAGGCCGGCGGCATGCCGTTTGAAATCATTGTCACCACTTTCTCAAAACTTTTGGAGCCGCAATACCTGCCGTTCAAATTCAACTTCAACGGGCGGAACAGCAGCGTGCAGATCGGCAACGTCATGAAAGTCGCGGTGGAACCCATCAAAAATCCCGTCACCGGCGAGCCGGAATCCGTCCGCGTGGAGCACGCCACGGGTTTCATTTTCAAGCAGGCGGAGTGCGTCTCAGCGGCGGAAATGGAGGTGAAGGTCGGTGAACTTCAATTTTCCTATCCGGACAAAGCCGCCTTCGTAACCCAGATCAAATACGGAAATTGATGGATGGAGTTCAGCCTTGAGGCGGCCATCCTGCGAGCGAAAACAGGCTGAAGCCTGAACTCCAACTTAACCGCGCATGGAAGTCATTTTTAAACGGGACCGTATCGTGGTGATGGTCGCGTTGGTCGCCATGTCCGCGCTGGCGTGGGGTTACATGTTTCATGAGGCCCGGGCGATGGATCATACCGGAGTTTGTTGCTGTGCCGGGATGAAAATGTCCGGACCGGACACCAACCCGTGGTCGGCCGCGACGCTGCTTCCCTTGTTTCTCATGTGGACCGAAATGATGGTGGCCATGATGATCCCCTCCGCTGCACCCATGATACTCACCTTTGCCATGGTGAACCGCAAACGCCGCGAACAGGAACGGCCGTTCGTGCCAACCGGCATTTTCCTGTCCGGTTATCTCGCCGTCTGGACCGGCTTCAGCGCGTTGGCGGCAGTGGCCCAATGGGTTTTGCACGCCAAGGCACTGTTGTCGCCGATGATGGTGAGCACGAGTCCGATTGTGGGCGGAGGGCTGCTCATCGCCGCCGGGATTTTTCAATGGACGTCGTTGAAGAGCGCCTGTCTCACCCATTGCCGTTCGCCGCTGGATTTCCTGATGACCGATTGGTGCGAAGGCCGATGGGGCGCTTTCCTGATGGGGTTGAAACATGGTGCTTATTGCACAGGTTGTTGCTGGTTTCTCATGGCTCTGTTGTTTGTGGCGGGCGTGATGAACGTGTGGTGGATTGCCATCATCACCATTTTTGTATTGTTGGAGAAAGTTGCGCCGAAGGGTTTGTTCGTTGGAAAAGTGGCGGGTACACTGCTGACCCTTTGGGGTTTCTGGCTGATTGCCACGCAATCGTCCATCAGCTTTAAATGAGGACATTTCAGATTCTACACGCGTACACCCTGATCAAACAGGATTCCTGTGCTTTCTTCCTTCCAACCCCCCGAATAATTTGCCAATTATGAAACACCTTTGTCTTTTTGTCCTGATAACTCTCACCCCGCTGACGACGCGCGCTGCCATACGCCAATGGACCAATAGTCTCGGTGGTGATTGGTTCGTGGCGGCCAACTGGTCGCCCAACGTCGTGCCCGGCTCGGCCGACACCGCGAACATCACCAGCGCCGGCACCTACACCGTCACAATTACAACTGGCAGCCCTGCGGTGGCGACACTCAACTTGGGTGGGTCCGGTGGCACGCAAACTTTGATTGAAGGAGGCTCAAGTGTTCTCAACGTAACAACCTCTGGCACGGTCATTCAAAATGGCGTGCTGACGGTCACCAACGGCGGCTTGCAAGGCAACCTGACAGTCCAGTCCGGCGGGCAGGTGCAATTTGCCGGGACCGGCACCAAAATTCTTTACAGTTTGACGTTGCTCAACCAGGGGACGGTTATCTGGAGCGGGGGACAGATGGACATGGGCGGCACGCCGACGACGGTCATCTCCAATGGCGGACTCTGGCAGATCACCGGGGACAACCCCTTCGTTCAGGGCGTGGGAGGTCCTGTGCCCA